>Ga0182030_10004913_pt1 | contig 28519 bp, 27 predicted proteins | sample 812S3MmetaG_FD_121299 | JGI IMG/M metagenome (GOLD analysis project Ga0182030, IMG submission 121299) | Permafrost microbial communities from Stordalen Mire, Sweden - 812S3M metaG (Illumina Assembly) | ecosystem: Environmental > Terrestrial > Soil > Wetlands > Permafrost | place: Sweden... | reverse complement strand
CACAGCTACAATGCCGCGCACCTGCTGGCGCTCCAGCGCCGTGCCCAGCATCGCCAGAATCATGCCGGAATAAATGGGATGCCGCACCCAGCGATACGGTCCCGTCGTGATCAGCTGATGTCCGACTTTGACGGTCACCGCCCCGCTCCAGTTGGTGCCTATATAGGCCCTGGCCCACGCTGCGAAGCCCAGGCCCACCGCGGTAAGGGCCACTCCGAGCGCGGTAATCCACGGATTCGCCGGAAACAGGACAAGGCGCAGCCACTCCCGGTTAGCGTCGCGGCCCCACATGGTATAGAAGGCGGCGATCGTCAGCACCATGTACGACAGCCGCGACGATATGCCTTCCCGCACCTGCGTCGGCTTGGTGCGGATCGCCCACACCGTCCACGCCACTGCAAACGCGATCCATAGCCAGCCGCAAACCGCCATTCCATCCATCGCTCTCTCCCGAGTTCGTTACGTTAGCGTAGTCCAAATGGTTCCCGGAGGCACCATGACTCCAAGGCCGCTCCTCCTGCTAGCGGGTCGGTTTGAAATTTGCGCGCTTATCCTGTACCGGGTGGAGCACGCCTTGAGGCGTGCATATTGCGGGCCCACTTGAATACGCGCTTTAGCGCCTGAGGTAAATCAACCCCTTACCTCAGCGGCTGAAGCCGAGACATCAGACCGAGGATCTCAAGTGCACGCCTGAAGGCGTGCTCCACCCAGGATGACTGACCACAATTTCAGGCCGCCCGACGCGCTTCCGGCCCACTGGACTCCGGCCAACCCGGAATAGTATCGTTGGCCATGCCATGATGCCCGGGCGGATCATGCCGCAATCCATCCTAAAGGGAGCCGTTTTCCATGATGAAACGCGTATTCTCGGCCGTAGTCCTCAGCCTTCTGCTTTCCACCCTGGCCCTGGCGCAAAAAGTCGACATCGATTGGGACCGCAGCGCTAACTTCGCCAACTTCCACACCTACATGTGGGAGACCAGTCCCCGTCCCGCGCATGGCCTCTGGCACCAGCGCATTACCGACGCGGTTGACCAGCAACTGCAGGCCAAAGGTCTGACCAAAGTCGATTCCAACCCCGACATGTGGGTGGTTTACAGCAACAGCATTCACGATCAGAAGGAAGTGGTCGGCAACAACTACGGATTCGGTCCCGGCTGGGGCTGGGGTTACTGGGGAGCGCCAACTCAGACCACGTATAACACCTACGTCACCAAGATTGGCACGCTGGTAGTCGAACTGGCCGACGCCAAGAACAAACAGATCCTGTGGCGCGGCAACGCCACCGACACCATTTCCGACAACAGCAACAAGAACATCAACAATCTGGACAAGGCCATCGCCAAGCTGTTCAAAGGCTATCCGCCAAAAGACAAGAAATAACGTCGCGGGACGTCTTGAAGGGGCTTGAAGTGGCGCAGCTTTAGCTGCGCCATGACAGGCCTTTTGTGATTCTTGTCATCACGAGCAGGCTTCAGCCTGCGAGGGATCTGCTGTTCGGCTTATCCAACGGCGCTGTTCGACTAGTCTTAGCCGCTCTTGAATGGGGCTAGCTTAGCTTCGTTATTCAGCTTCCCTTATTTTTGTCGCTTTGTATCAGGGCACGGCTTCAGCCGTGCCGCCAGGACGCAAAAGCTATCGGGCTTTAGCCCCTGCCGCCTTTTGCTTTGCCAAATAATTGAAGCAATACGGAAACTTCTCAGGCGCATCCACCAGCCCTGCCCTTACCGGGTTCTGGGCAATGTATTCCTGGTGTTTCAAGAAACTCTCTCGGTCGTCGGCCCGCACCTCCGAAAATCCACGCTGCCATACCTCTCCTGGATACCCGAACTCGTTCTTCAATCGATAAGAAAATCCGCCCTTAATGAATTGCATCGCCTTTTCAATTGTTAGCTCGTCGCTAACGGTGATTAACAGATGTACATGATCCGGCATAACCACGAAATCGTGCACTCGGAATTTTCGCGCCGCAACGTACGAACGCAATACGTCGATGAACAGTGTCGCATTGCGTTCCGACTGTAAAAGGGCTCGTCCCATGCTCGTTTTCGTTGTGACAAAAAATGTGCGGGAACCGCTGAGGATCTTGCTGGAACTGGCATTGCGAAGAGGTTTCGACATTAGCAGGGGCTGAAGCCCAATTCTATTATGCGACTTTGTGGCACGGCTAAAAGCCGTGCCCTGATACAACCCTACGCCTGCTCGGCCCACTTGGAGCACACGGGCCTTCGACACTGTGACACGGCATCACGCGTGCCGCAACCAATCTACCCCTTCACCTTCACCGTATCCCCGTCCTTCAGCTTCTGCGGCGGGTTGCTGACGATCGTCTCTCCGCCCGCCAATCCCTGCTTCACAATCACCTGCCCGCGGAGATCGGCGCCGGTGGTGATCGGCATGGCGCGAGCCTTGTTGTCCTCAATCGCGAAGACCGCCGGCTTGCCGTCGCGCGTGATCACCGCGTCTTTGGGCACGGTGATGACCCGTTGCGGCGCGGCCTCAGCGTTCTGCGTTTTCTTCTGCGGCTCCAGGAACGTCACGTTGCAGCTCATCTCCGGGCGCAGATACTTGTCCTTGTCCAGGATCGAGACTTTGACGGTCACGGTTGCCTTCGTCCGGTCGGCGGTGGGAATAATCTGCCGCAGCACGCCTTTGTAGGTGTGGTTCGGAATCGCCTGCACCGTGATCTCGGCCGGCTGATTGGGGCCGAGCTGCGAAACGTTGGCCTCGTTCACATCCACCTCCGCCTCCAGCGAGTTCATGTCGGCGATGGCCACAATCGCGCCCGACGACGTCGAGATGTTCACCCCCGGCGGAATCGGCGCGACGCTCTCGCCCACCTCGGTCATCTTCTTCACCACGATCCCCGCAAACGGCGCGCGCACCGTCGTGAAGTCCAGATAGGCCTGCTGGAGTTGCAGCGTTGCCTTGTCCTGCTCGATGGCCGCCGCTGCCAGATTCACCTTGGCCTTCGCAGCATCCAGTGCATCCTGCGAGCTGACTTTGCCGCGATAAAGATCTTCCTGCAAGCGCTCCTGGCGTTGCGCTTCGGCCAGATCGGCCTTGGCGTATTCGATGTCAGCTTTGGCTTTGGTGATCGCGGCCAGCGCGTCGGCGTTGTCCAGCGCCGCCAGCACATCGCCTTCCTTCACCACGCTTCCCTCTTCCACGCGCAGTTGCGAGATGCGGCCCTGGATCTTCGACGACACCACCGATTGCTTTCTCGCCACCAGATAGCCGGACGCGGTCAGGATGGGCGCGCCGGCATTGGCAACGCTGCTGCTCTCCACCGTCGCCTGCACCGTCTCCACTTCCACCACGCCAAACACCGGATGCGCCTTGGCAAAATACCAGCCTCCTGCCACGGCGACGCCGAGCACGACCAGCAGGATGAGCGGCAGCCGCCATCGGCCGGGACGCGGCGTCTCCCGATCAATGCGCAGCGAGGCGAGATCATCCTTCAATTCGGGCATAAGAGGAACCTGGTCCGATCAATACATCTAGTGTCCTGAATCGGAAGTTCATGGCAAACATCAGCGCTTTGTATCAGGGCACGGCTTCAGCCGTGCCGAAGCACGCGCTAAGGAAACATGGCCTTTAGGCCTGAGGTGAATCGAAAAGCCGCCGTAAATAGGTGAATGAATTTCTGATTCACCACTCTAGCATCGCATCCTTGCTGCAAGTTTGGAAAGAGCAGGGCTGCTGGCATTGTCCATCGCTGCGCTAAATTTAATCGGACCGCAACCAGCAGCAATAGTGCGAACTGTCAGCCTGAACGCGTGACAATTGTCATGGAGGTGGCGAGGTGGGCGAGTACTACCCTTCAGGCGCGATCATATCGGGCAACGACTTCTAGCCCGCAGGGCGCCATTTGTGCCCTTGAAATCGCTGTGTTTTCTCGCCTTTCTTACTGGCTGGCGTACCGGCCGAGGCTGCTGTTGTTCCACTTCTGGTGCCAGCTATGGACCAGTCTCGGTTCGTGGCGCGACGCGAACACCACGATGTCGGGCCAGAACTCGTTCAGGATGCGGGCCTGCGCCACCGAACCTAGACCGGTAAGCGCATTCTCAATGGTTCCCGGCACCGTTTCCCGGCGGTATGGAATGTAGGCGTTCGATACCGCGGCCTGCACGAACTCGCTGAGGATCAGCGATGTGTTGATGACGCTGCGGCCGCTGTCGCTGCGCCCAATCAATACGCGGCTGGCGGCGTAGGCCAGGCGGTCGGAGATGTCCGTCTGCTGCGAGCGAAAGTACCGGGGGTCCTGGTGCAGCAACGCGGGCAGGGCGAACGTCCCGAAAAACGATGCGCTTTCCGCTCCCGCCGTTGCGGCTGCCAGCCGCTTGCCATAGCCTGCCATCCCTCCGCCGAAGCTGGGATAGGCTCCCGTTGCCTGCGCGGTCAGCGAATCGATGACCGCTCCGCTGATCGTGTCGAACGAGTGCGCGCGCCGTACAAACAGGTCGAACTTCTGCCGGCTGCTGAGCGGAACGTAAGACGGCGCATCGGGAAACGGCTGGCCGGGAACGAAGTTGCGCGCCATTTTCACCATGTTCTCGTGGCGGAAAGCGCCCTTGAAGGCCGCGGTGGTGAATTGCACGTGGTCGAAGGCGTTATCGCTGGCATGCGCGGCCAGCATGGGCGGCAGCGCCTGTGTACAAACATTCGCCGGACCGGGCGGCAGCGCACCTTCGTAGGGCGCAAAGTCCGCCAGCCCCACCATGGCGGAAGAGACTCTAAGATCGGCTAAGACCGCAGGCGTGCTGGCTCGCGAAGGTTCCGGCGCCGGGGCCATGATCGCCGGCAGCGACGGCGGCGCCGCGCCACTGGCGATGACCACCTGCTGCGCTAACAGCGGCGAACACCCTAATCCTACTGCCAGACAAAACACCGCGCCTGCGTTCATCCCCCACCTATGCTCCGTAGATCCGTGCGTGCATTATGTATCAAGTCGCCCGATTAGAGAAGCCTGTTCTGTTTATCGGAGATTAAATTCCTTGGAAACTTCGCCGGCACTGACCCATGGTCGTCCATTTTCCCGGCCGCCCCGTCGCGGACACGGCCTGATTTTACCGAGCGAAGCCTGCACTTCCAGCTGCTATCTCTCTGCGCGCGTCCGGCAATTGCTCTTTTAGTCCTGCAAAAGCTGTCTGCTCCAGATATTATGTCGGAATGGCACAACGACTGAAGTTGGCAGTCGCAATCTCTCTGGTTCTGCTGTTCGCCCTGTTCTGCGGCTGCCAGCCGAGGAAGCCCAAGTCCTCGACGGTGGTAGTGCACCTTCTGCGAAACCTCAACTCGGTCTATGGCAGCAATCTCGACCGCAGGATCCTGGATTTTGAAGGCAGCAATCCCCGCGTGAAGTCGGGCCAGCACATCGACATTCAAAGCGAGACCAGCGACTACCGGGAAATGTTGCGTAAGCTGGCCAGCTACGAGAACGTCAGTCTGGTCATTCTGGATTCGCCGGAGGATGTCGGCTCGAATTCCGCCCTGCAGATCGCTCTGCCCCAGGCCACCAATGTTTGCGCCGGACTACAGGCTTGTCCCGCCATTATCCCCGCCATCATTCCCGCTCAGGTGTCGGGCAACGATCGCGAAGCGGCGCAGGCCTTCATCGATTTTCTGCAAAAGGCGCAGTGAAGCAGATAGGAAGTCTGATTTAAGTCGGGTTTTGGAGGGGACAGCCTTCAGGCCGTCCGTAAATGCCGCAATAACAACGCGGCTTCTAGCCGCTGAGGGACTTCGCCTTGACTTGATCAGGGTTCCCTCAGCGTTTGGCTGTCATCCTGAGCGCGGGCGCCCTGTTCCAGCCTTCTTTTGGCCGGGGCGGGCCGATGGTCTCTTCGCGGATTTCTTCTTCGCCGCCGCGCCAGCCAGCGGCAGCTCCTTCATATCGGCGGCCCGCCACATATACCAGCTGGCCACGCTGCGATACGGACGCCAGCGCTCGCCATAGGCCATCAGTTCTTTCGGCTTGGGAAGCTCCTCCAGCTTGCGCATCCTGGCAAAACCTTTGCGGACGCCGTAATCGTCCACCGGCAGCACATCGGGACGGCCCAGCCGGAAGATCAACAGCATCTCGACCGTCCATCGGCCGATGCCGCGCACGGTGTCCAGCCGTTCGATCAATTCTTCATCGCTCATGCGATGCGCCTGCTTCGCCGTGGGTACGGTGCCGTCGAGCGCCTTGGCTGCCAGATCGCGGATCGCCAGCATCTTCGCGCGCGACAATCCCGCCGACCGCAGATGCTCCTCCGACGCTGCCAGCACCTGCTCCGGCGTGGGGAAACCGTCCACCAGGCCGCGGCGGGTGCGAAGGCGTTTCGTGTTCTCGGGAAACAGCGCCTTCACGCGCGCCGTGATGGTTGCGGCGGCGTTGCCATTGAGCTGCTGGTAGATGATCGACTCCAGCAGCGCCTCGAAGATGCTCTGCGTCGTCTCCTGCTGCAGGCGGCACGGCCCCGTGCGCGCGATGATGCGCGCCAGTTGACGGTCCACTCGCGACAGATGTTCGCACGCGGCAGTGTGATCAAGTTTCTTGGGCATGGGAATACAGTAGCCACGAGCTGCGAGCCTCGGGCTCAGAGCTAGTTGCGAATTGTCAGCTGGCAATATTGAAACGTCCAAGAGACAACTCTCGGATCAGTTCTCGCCAAGAATGACATCTCAGCATAACTGGTAACCGATCTATAGCCGATCACGGTCAACTGGCTCGTGGCTACAGGCTCGCGGCTCGCAACTACTGGCTACTGCTTTCTTCCTCCAGCGCCGCAATCGTCTCGTCATCGACATCCCACAACTTCAGTATCCGAAAGATAATACGGCTTGCGAAGCCGGCGCGCAGCAGCGTGCGAAAAACGCGGGCTGCCTGTTTCTGTCCATCAGGTTTCGCGATGCGCTTGCGGCGCAGAAACTCGCGCGCCAGCTGTTCCTCGTTGACATCGTTGTATGCGGCTGGAACCACTTTCTCGATGATCTCAGGATGCACTCCCTTGATCTTCAGGTCCTGGATCACGCGCAGCCGCCCGAACTTTTCGTTCTCCTTGCGAAAGCGCGAGTAGCTCTCCGCGTAGCTGGTGTCGTTCAGATAGCGCTGCTCCTTCAGCCGGGCCACCACCACCTCAACCAGCAAGTCGCCGTGCGGCTGATCGCCGACGCGACGGCGCATCAGGCGCTTGATTTCGGCCACGGTGCGCATCTGCCGTCCCAGCGCACCCACGGCGTATTCGTAGAGCGACTCTTCGTCGTACGTCTTCGCCGTGCGCTTGAAAGGCATGGGAAAGATTATAGGCGGTGATGAGATGTCTTTTCCGCGGTGGAAGCGCCGGGCTTTAGCCCGTCGAAACTGTTTTTATCAGGGCACGACTTTGGAGTCTGCGCGAGAACCAGGTTTGATCTTCGTCGGTGGAGTGCCACCCGCGAAAATAGAACCCCGAAGGGGTCGAATTGCAGTTAGCCCAGGACGGAGCGCAGCGGAGTCCTGGGTTAAGTTGGAAAAGTACTTGAGTCCCCCGGGGACGGCACACTTCTCGCGCACACTCTTCAGTCGTGCCGCACAAGCCGCAATAACGAGAACGGGCACTGGCCCCTGCGGAACGCAGGGGCCAGTGCCCTCATTTCAATTCCACGTTATCGGCATGGCTGAAGCCATGCCCTGATACAAGGCTCCGTCACGCCAGATCGAACACCAGAAACTCCGCCGCGCCATCGCCGCCGTTGCTGGCAATCCGCAACTTGCTCTCGCCGCTGATGGCCGCTCCGTCGCCCTTTTCCAGCTTGCTGCCATTCACGTCTAGCTGCCCGCTGATCAACTGCACCCAGGCATGCCGCCCCTTGCTCAGCTCCAGTTCCACCGACTTGCCGCTATCGAGCAGCGACGCATAGACGCTCGCGTCCTGATTGATCGTGGTCGAGCCGTCGCGCCCGTCGTGGGAGGCGATCAGCCGCAGCCGGTTCTGCTTCTCTTCCCGCGGAAACGTCCTGTCTTCGTAGCTCGGCTTCAGTCCCTCGGCCTCGGGCAGTAGCCAAATCTGCAGCAAATGCACCGGCGCCTTCGACTGGTTGACTTCGCTGTGCATCACGCCCGTGCCCGCCGACATCCGCTGCACGTCGTTCTGCTTGATGGTGGCGCCGCGCCCCATGCTGTCGTGATGGCTCAACTCGCCGTCAATGATGTAGGTGAGGATCTCCATATCGCGATGGGGATGCTTGCCGAAGCCACGCCCGGCGCTGACCCGGTCTTCATTAATGACCCGCAAGTCACGGAATCCCATGTGCTTGGGATCGTAGTAATCAGAAAACGAAAAGCTGTAGTAGGTGTCCAGCCAACCGTGGTTGGCGTGGCCCCGCTCAGCCGATGGCCTGATGGTGATCATGTTCTTGCTCCAGGGTCATTGGATGATCGGCGCGCCGAAAAGTAGCAAGCGTGTTGTAACACACAAATGACGCGACGCCCCTTTTCGCCCGACCGCTGATGATGCTCTCCCCCTGTCTCAAAATGCCGACGCTCGCGACGCTGCGTCGGCAACGCTGCTCCCGGCCCGCTTTGCGGGACGACTCAGCTTAGCCCAGGACGGAGCGCAGCGGAGTCCTGGGTAGGACGGGAAAAAGTATCCGAGTCCCGTAGGGACGGCAGGATTCCCACCTTGCCCGCATGCCTGACATGCGGGTGGTAGATCTCTCTACAGCCCCGCGTCTTCCGCCGCCAGCTTCCCCAGCACGCTCCAGTCGTGCTTTTCCCGGCCGCGGCCAATCCCGGCCAGCATGTGGTCGTGCACCAGGCTGGCCACCGGCAAAGGCGCATTGACGCTATCAGCCGCCGCCAGCGCCAGCCGGATGTCCTTCAGTCCCAGCCGCAACGCGAAGCCGGCGTTCTCAGGTTTGGCATCGGCGATAAGTCCGCCGTAGGTTTTGTAGACCGGCGCCGCAAACAGCGAATTGGTCAGGAATTCGACGTACTCATGGGGATCGATGCCATACTTGCGCACCAGCGCGATCGCCTCGCCCAGCGACTCGATCACCGCCGCGATCAGGAAATTGCCGCTCAGCTTCACTACATTGGCCATCTCGGGCTTGTCGCCGATCACAAACACCCGCTGGCCAACCGCCTCCAGGATCGACATGCAGCGTTCCAGCGCAGCCTCTTCGCCGGCGGCCGCCACGAACAACTTCCCTGCCGCGGCAGCTTCGGGCCGCCCAAAGACCGGAGCGGTTATGTAGTGCTGGCCGCGCTTGCCATGCTCCTCGGCCAGCCGCCTGGACAGCGCGACGCTGATGGTGCTCATCGAGATGTGCGTCCCGCCTCGCGGCAGGCTCTCCATCACGCCTCCCCCATCCAACACCGCCGATTCAACAGCGTGGTCGTCGGCCAGCATTGTGATAACCACTTCCGCGTGTTTGGCTGCTTCGCCCGCAGACCCGGCGACCTTCGCGCCCTCTTACTTCAGCGCCTCCGCTTTCGCCAGCGTGCGGTTCCACACCGTCAATTCATGCCCGGCGCGCAACAGATTCCGTGCCATCGGCGTTCCCATATTTCCTAAACCAATAAAGGCGATCTTCATCTGCTTCCTCTCGAAAAAAATGATACTCTTCGTCCGATGTTCATCGGCTGGAGCGGATTCACAGGATGGTCAATTTCCGCAGTCGCCGTGTTTCGGTAAATCGATCACTCAGAGGAGAGAAGGATGCGCCCAACGCGTCTGGCTGTTCTTGTCGCTGTCGTCTTGCTGGCATCGGTGGCGGTACCGTTTCTATGCCCCGCCACGGCCCAGGAGCAACAACCACCGGCGCTGCCGTTGCCCGAGATGCAACGCCTGGCCAAGCTCTACACCGGTACGTGGAACTATACCGAGACCTACCCGAAGTCTCCCATGACGCCGAATGGCGGAACGAATACCGGCGTTTACACCTGCCAACTGGGGCCGGGCGGAAACTCCATCTTCAACCATTTTCATTCCAAGGGAGCCGTCGGCGAATTTGACGGCGCAATGATCATGACCTGGGACCCGCAGGCGCAAGCCTACAAAGCCTATGCCTTCGGCGATTCCTTCCCTGGAGCGCTGGTCGAGACCGGCCAGTGGGAGGGAGACGCGCTGGTCTTTCGCACCGAGCTCTCCCTGCCGGGGAAGAAGCTCATGCTTCGCAATTCCACCCGCTTCCTGGAAGGCGGCAGGATCTCCAGCGACGAATACTCCAGCGCCGATGGCAAGCCGGAGACGCTGGTCGTTCACGTGGATGCCGTGCGGAAGTGAAACGCGCACGCGCGGGGATTTCTGCTTGCACATTTGAGACCGGCGAAGGTATAGACCTGAAGACCAGTCGGCGGCGACTGCTATTTGAAGTTCAGCCTTGACTCTTTTTCCACTTTGCCCCTGCACCATGTATGATGCTTTCTGTTTTGCCGCCGATGCCACCCCTCACAACATCCCGCAAGACGCGCGAAGAGCGCCGCCAGTTCGGGCGCTCCCTGCGCAACCAGGTCGCGCGCACCAGCCAGTGCGATTGGGACCCCAAGCAGCGCAAGTTCGACGTTATCTCGCTGGTGATCGACTCCAACCGCCCGCGCCTTTCACATTTGCTGCCCATCAAATATGGACGCATGGCGGCTTCGCCGTTCGGCTTCTTCCGCGGCGCGGTGCCGGTGATGGCGGCCGACCTGGCGGCCATGCCCTGCACGACCTTGCGGACGCAGATCTGCGGCGACGCCCACGTGCAGAACCTCGGGGCCTTCGAAGCTCCCGATGGCCGCCTCATCTTCGACATCAACGACTTTGACGAGACCATCGTCGGGCCATGGGAGTGGGACGTCAAGCGCATGGCCGCCAGCCTGGTGCTGGCCGGGCGCGAGGCCGGCAACTCCGACAAGCAATGCAAACTGGCGGTGCTGGCTTTCGTGGGACGCTACCGCCAATGCATGCGCCGCTTTTCGGAGATGCCGATTGTCGACCTGGCGCGCTTTCAGATTTATCGCGTCGCCCAGCCGGTGAAATCCGTGCTGCGCCAGGCGGAGCGCGCCACCCCGCCGCGCAATCTCCAGAAGCTGACGGTCTTCACCAACGGCAAGCATCGCTTCCGCGAACAGAAGCCGCTCCACTTTCACATACCGGACGCCGAGGCCAACGCCGTGATCGCTTCGCTGCGCCCGTACACCAAAACCCTCTCGCCGGAGCGCGCCTTTTTCTTTGCGCAATACTTTCCGGAAGACGTTGTCTTCCGCGTCGTCGGGACGGGCAGCGTGGGCACGCGCGATTACGTGCTCCTCATGTTTGCCGGCGCAATCTCCGACCCGCTCTTTCTCCAGGTCAAGGAAGAGCCGCCCTCGTCCTACGCGCCTTACCTGCCGGCGCGCCCTCCGGCGCATCAGGGCGAGCGCGTCACCGAAGGCCAGCGCGCCATGCAGATGCAGTCCGACATCTTCCTGGGATGGACCTCGATTGACGGCCGCGACTATGTAGTTCGTCAGTTGCGCGATCACAAGGCGGCCATCGAGGCCGATGCACTGCAGGGCGACGGTCTGGTGCAGTATGCGCGCATGGCGGGCGAACTGCTCGCCAAGGGTCACGCGCGCTCCGGCGATGCCTGCGCTTTGTCCGGCTATCTGGGCACCGCCGACCGGTTCGATACCGCGATGGCCCGCTTCGGCATCATTTACGCCAACCAGACCATCAAGGATTGGGAAGCGCTGCGGCACGCCATCCGCCAGGGCAAGATCGCAGCGGAAGAACCCGAGCCCGCCGCTCCGAAAAAATCCGCAAAGAAGTCGAAGCCCACAAAAAAGAAGAAGTAACCGCCGCCAGCGCGAACGTTGGCATCTCCCGCAGGGTGTCATCCTGAGCGGAGCGAAGCGGAGTCGAAGGGCCCCTACCATCACGAAGGTCATCCTGGGTGAACTTCGGAGTTCCTGTTGGACTGCCGGTCAGTGGTGGTATCAGCCCGCGAGTGATCTGCTGTTCGACTTCTCCCACCCGCCCATTTTGAAACTCTGAAACACTTCTTTGCTTCCCGCATCCGTACCATTGGAGCGATAATAGGCATATGCAGCGGTGGGTTCTGAGTGCGGCTTTATGCGCTCTGCTCACGCTCCCGGTCTGGGGACAACGAGGCGGCGGCGGACACGGTGGCATGGGTGGTGGCGGCCATTTCTCCGGCGGAGGCGGCTCCGTTGCGCATGGCAGCGCCGGTTACGGCTACCACGGATCGGCTGGCTACAGTCGCGCTCCGGCTTACGGCGGCGCTTATCACGGCGGCAGCTATCCTGGCAGCGGCTATCGCGGCTACGGCTACGGTTGGCATAGCAACGGCGGATATAGGCCTTATCCCTATCGACCGTGGGGCTATGGATGGGGTTGGGGATATCCGTGGTGGGGATTTGGTTACGCAGGGCTGTCCTGGTATCCCTGGTGGGGATGGGGCGGCTGGGACAATTCCTATTACAACTACTATCCGTCTGACGCCTACTCGGTCCAGACTTATCCCTACGCTTACCCGCCCAGCGGCGATTACTCCCCGGACAACCAGACCGGCAACCAGACTCAAGACCAGATCGATCGCCTGACGGCTGAGGTCGATCAGTTGCGCTCTCAGCAATCCCAAAGCTCAGGCCAGTTGCAAACCGCCAGGACGGTGCTCGTCTACCTCGACGGGCACACTGAGGACGTACAAAATTACGCCATCGTCGGCAAGACCCTCTGGATCTTCGACGAATCCCGCGCCCGGAAAGTTTCGCTCTCCGAACTCGACCTCCCGGCTACGAAACACGACAACGAAGACCGCGGCATCGACTTCGTTCTTCCCTCTTCTTCACGCTAGGGATTGCCCTCGAAAGTAGGCCTAATGTTGCAACTATATAATTTCGATTATATAGTTGGGGTGAGGGGCACTCCATGGCAAAACTGAAGATCACGACCGTTGGCGCATCTGCTGGAATCATCCTCAACAAGGAAGTCATGGCTCGCCTGGGGGTCAAGAAAGGCGATTCTCTGTTTCTGACCGAGGCGCCGGGAGGTTTCCGGGTGACGCCATACGATCCGGATTTCGAGCGCCAGATGACGCTGGCCGAAGAGATCATGCATGACGATCGCGACATCCTCAAGGCACTGTCCAAGTGAAGGCTTGGCGATGGGTGCGGCTGGACGTCGTGTATGCCATTCATGATCAACAGTTGGCCGAACATGGAGGATTGTCTGGCGTGCCCAATATTGGCCGCCTCAAGGCTGCTCTGGCCCGGCCGCAGAACCTGGCAGCTTATGGAAAACCGGACGCTGCGGCGTTGGCGGCGGCCTATGCCCATGGCTTGGTTCGGAACCACCCATTTGCCGACGGCAACAAGCGAACTGCGTGGGTGATCGCCCGTCTGTTTCTCGCCGACAACGGCCGTCGCCTGCAATTTGCTCCAGCGGACGCGGTGAAAATGATGGAGGCAGTGGCCGCCGGTGCGATCACCGAGTCCAGGCTCGCTGAATGGTTCCGCGAGCGATTTGGCGTAGTTCCGCATGGCTGAAGCCATGCCCTGATTACAAAGCTTCCGAGCGCTACCCCCGCTGCTCTTTCCTTCTGAGCATCAGATACGCCCGTATCAGCTCGTTCAAATCGCCGTCCAGCACGCGATCCACATCGCCGATCTCCACCCGCGTGCGCAGGTCCTTCACCATGCGATACGGTTGCAGCACGTACGACCGGATCTGCGAGCCGAAGTCGATGTCGAGCTTCGAGTCCTCGATCTGCTTGGTCTCCGCGCGTTTCTTCTCCAGTTCGTACTCGTAAAGCCGCGAGCGCAAAATGCTCATCGCCTTCTCGCGGTTCTTGTGCTGCGAGCGCTCGTTCTGGCAGGCGGCAACAATCCCGGTAGGAATGTGCGTAATGCGCACTGCGGAATCGGTCGTGTTAACGTGTTGCCCGCCCTTCCCGCCGGAGCGGTAGGTGTCCGTGCGGATTTCCTCCGGCTTGATATCAATGTTTATGCTCTCGTCGATCTCCGGCGACACAAACACGCTGGCGAACGACGTGTGCCGCCGCTTGGCCTGGTCGAAGGGCGAGATGCGCACCAGTCGGTGCACGCCGATCTCGCTGGTCAGCAGCCCGTAGGCATACTCGCCATTCACGCCGAAGGTTGCCGACTTGATGCCGGCTTCGTCGCCCGGCTGATATTCGTAGAGTTGCGTCGAGAAGCCCTGCCGCTCCGCCCAGCGTAGATACATCCGCATCAGCATCTCCGCCCAGTCTTGCGACTCCGTGCCGCCGGCGCCCGGATGAATGGTCATGATAGCGTTGCGGTCGTCGTTCTCGCCGGAGAGCAGCGTCTCCGTTTCAAGCTTTTCCACCAGCGCCCGCAGGCTGTCCACTTCGCGGCGCAGCTCCGCCGAGACGTCCTCGCCTTCATGCGCCAGATCGAAATACGCGTTGATATCGCCGGAGCGGCGCACCAGATCGTCGTGCGTCGCCAAAGCGCTCTCCAGCCGCTTCTTCTCGCGCATCACATGTTGAGATTTTTCCGGATTCGACCACAGCGTGGGATCGGCAGCCTGCTTTTCGACCTCGCTCAGCTTCTGGCTCAGCTTGGGCGCGTCAAAGATACTCCCGTAGGTCGTGCACCTTGTCGCAAAGCGCGGCGTATTCCTGTTCTAGTTCTTCAACCATTTCGCCTCAACACCTCTCGGAAGCCGCGAGCTTCGAGCCCCGGGCTTCGAGCCAAAAACGAACCGCATCGGGCGTGCGTTATTCGTAAGTTCCAAAAAACAACTTTGATCCGTAGACGCGGGCTTCGTAGGGGGCTCAAGATTCGCCACGCCCTGTTCGGCCCTGGAGTCAGCCCCCGTTGTGAACAAGGCAGTGCATTAACAAATCTCGTAGCTCATCGCTCGAAGCTCGCCGCTATGCTAGCTGCTCCTGCTCCTGCACACCTGCTGGATCGACGTAGTGCAGCAGCAGCCCCGCCAACGTGATTATCGCACACAGAAATGGGAACCAATCGCCGTGCCGCGTGTAGAACGTGGTGGACTCCTGCAGCGCGAAACTGCCTTGCAGCGCCACGCGCTGATTGCGCGGCGCCTCGGCCACAACGCGCCCGTAAGGGTCGATGACCGCGGTGACACCGGTGTTGGTATCGCGCAGCAGCCAGCGATTGTTCTCCACCGCGCGCATGCGGGCCATGTTCAAGTGCTGCCGCGGCGCGCCGCCTTCGCCATACCAGCCGTCGTTGGAGACGTTCACAAACACTTCCGCGCCGTTCCTGGCAAACTGCCGCACCTCGTTGGGAAAGATGGACTCGTAGCAGATGAACACTCCAGCCTTCATATTGCCGACATCCAGCGGCATCCGCGATTGCCCGCGCGCGAAGGTCCCGATCTGCCGCGTGAGCCCGCTGGCGAAGCTGAATGCCTTCTCGAACGGCACGTATTCGCCGAACGGCACCAGGTGGATCTTGTCATAGCGCTCGGTCCACGCGCCCGTCGGCGTCACCACGGCAGCCGAGTTGTACACATCGGGACGCCGGTTCGGATCGCCCGCGTGCTCAATCCCAATCGAGCCGGCGATGATGTACGAATCGGTCGCGCGGGCAACATTGGCCAGGGTGCTGCGCACGTGCAGGTCGGTCACCCAGAAGGGCGCGGGCGATTCCGGCCAGACGATCAGCCCGTGCGCATCAGGCTTTTCATTCTGCGGCCACACGCTGATTTCCCGCAGCGCGCTCAGCGTCTGCTCCAGGTTGTCCAGCGACCAGTCAGCTTCAAGGATCGGAATGTTCGCCTGGACGAGCGTGGCGCCGCGCTCGGCGGGCAGCGCTGCCGGCTTCACCAGCTTGCCGGCATGGAGCACAAGCGCCGCAACCAGCGCCGCCGTCAGCAGGAACTTGCGCCGCGCACGCGGCACCAGGAATGCCGCCGCGACGGCCGTGTTCACCAGCGCGATCTCAAACGAAATTCCATACACGCCGGTCACCGTTGCAATGCGCGAGAGTGGAATGTTGTCGATCTGCGTGGTGCCCAGCAGGTCCCAGGGAAATCCGGTGATGTACGTCCGCGCCATTTCGACCGCGACCCACAAGAACGGTGTGAACACCAGCGCGCGCAGGCTGAAACCGTTACGCCGCGCGGCGATCAGGGCGAGCAGCAATCCGAACATGCCGTGATACAGCGCGAGGTACAGCGCAAACAGCACCAGCAGCAGGACCGACATCGGCGTGCCGATCCCGCCGTAAACGTGCATAACGTGAAAAATCCACGAGCAGCTTCCCAGGTACCAGATGACGCCGCACACGTAGCCCAGCAGAAATCCCTGCCACGCTGTTGCCGGGGCGAAGAACTGGCCACCGTCGGCCAGCACCAGCATCACGTCCTGATCGCGGCATTTCAGGATGGCGTAGATCAGCGGCGCCAGCGCGACCCAGCCGAGCAGATAAAAGGAAAAGTTGGGGAAGATCAGCACCTGAAGCACGCCCGACAGGCAGGCGAAAATCCAGGCTCTCGGGCGGATGCGTCTCACGTTGCGAGTGTAGCAAAGAGAGGTGAAGGTGGATGTGCTCGAAGATTACAGGAGCCGGATAGGCTCCCTACATGAGAGTCTCCCACTCGTCGAAATCGATATGCGCCTGGCTCAGGATGCTGCGCAAGGTGCCGACTGGGATTTCGTGCTTTCGCGGGACGATGGCTATATCGGTCGCCGCGCTCGTGCGCCGAACAAACTTGACGTGACTGCCTTTTTGGGTGGCTTCGACAAAGCCAGCCGCTTCCAGTCGCCGCTTAACTTCGCGGAATGGGAGAGGCCTAAGCCGCCCCAACCTCAACCTCGATAGTTCGAATCCTGGGTGGTCGGGTCGCGTTCGGTGGCTCGAAATAAAGTTCCAACGCCTCCCTCAAGTTATCGAGTGCTTCTTCCTCGGTTTCGCCTTGGCTGGCGATGTCTACTTCAAGGCACTGTGAGACATACCAGTCGCCCTCGCGCCGAACCGATGCTAAGAATGGACGTTTCATGAAGTTATTCTTGCACAGGACAGCCGCCGAACCAACTCAGAAAGTAGCACTCTGGTCGGGAGCAAGGACCTCCCAGGCCGCTACTGTCACTTGTTTATGTATTGGATGAATTAGCCTGGTGCGAATTTCCTGCACCCTTGCTCTGAGCCGAACACCGACAACATCCTTCGCCAAGACCTCGAATGCCAGCAGTAGGGGTAAGAGGCCCCAACTCCCGGCGAGAAACCTCTAAAGGGGACGCCGGAAGAGTCGATTCCAACGACTGCGTCTGCGAATTTTTCGACAACACAATCTAACGTGAGATCCATCGAGAAAAACTCCTTGCGACACAAAGGCCGCGCCCGGCGCGGCCTCACTAATTGCTAACTGCTAACTGCTAATTGCTTCTTACTTAATCGCCACCAATTTATTCATCAGCTCCGAGTAATCCTTCTTCTCTACGCCGTGCACCTGCTTGTTGTACTCGTCCACCTTCGCCGAGTAGTTCATGGAGCAGAACTTCGGGCCGCACATCGAGCAGAACGCCGCTTCTTTGTAATAGGCGTCGGGCAGCGTCTCGTCGTGCATCGCCTTCGCCGTTTCCGGATCGAGCGACAGCGCGAACTGTTTGTCCCAATCGAAGGTGTAGCGCGCGTAGCTGATCGCATTGTCGCGGTCCTGCGCGCCCGGACGATGCCGCGCCACGTCGGCGGCGTGCGCCGCGATCTTGTAGGCGATAATGCCGTCCTTCACGTCTTTGTCATTTGGCAGGCCCAGATGCTCTTTGGGCGTGACGTAGCAGAGCATCGCCGCGCCGTACCAGCCGATCATCGCCGCGCCAATCGCCGAGGTGATGTGATCGTAGCCGGGCGCGATGTCGATCACCAGCGGCCCCAGCGTGTAGAACGGCGCGCCGTAACAGAGTTCGACTTCCTTCTCCACCTGCTCTTTGATCTTGTCGAGCGGCACGTGGCCCGGCCCTTCGATCATGACCTGCACGTCGCGCTCCCAGGCTTTCTTGGTCAGCTCGCCTAGCGTCTTCAGCTCGGCGAACTGCGCCTCGTCGCTGGCGTCGGCGATGCAGCCGGGCCGTAAGCCGTCGCCCAGCGAATAACTCACATCGTGCTTGGCGAGAATCTTGGTGATGTCGTCGAAGCGCTCGTAGAGGAAATTCTGCTTGTGATGGTGTGCCATCCACTGCGCCAAAATCGCGCCGCCACGGCTGACGATGCCGGTGATGCGCTTGGTGATCAGCGGCAGGTACTCGATGAGCACGCCGGCGTGGATGGTCATGTAGTCGACGCCCTGCTCGGCCTGCTCCTCAATGACCTCAAGCATCACGTCGGCGTTGAGGTCTTCGATGCGCTTCACCCGCGAAACCGCCTCATAAATCGGCACCGTGCCGATCGGCACCGGCGAGTGCCGCAGAATCGCTTCGCGGATTTCATGGATGCCGCCGCCGGTCGAGAGGTCCATCACCGTGTCCGCGCCGTAGTGGACCGAGGTGTGCAGCTTCTTCAGCTCCTCATCGACATTGCTGGTGACCGACGAGTTGCCGATGTTGGAGTTGATCTTGCAATTGGAGGCCACGCCAATGCACATCGGCTCCAGCTCGGGATGATTCACGTTGGCCGGAATGATCATGTGGCCGGCGGCAACTTCGTCGCGGACCAGCTCGGGCGCCAGCTTCTCGCGCTCGGCGACGAAGAGCATCTCTTCCGTCACCAGGCCCTTGCGGGCGAAATGCATTTGCGACATGTTGCTGTCGCCGGTACGCGCCGCTTCCGCTCGCCGCTTGGCGATCCATTCAGCGCGCGGCTTCAGCGTGGTCTTGCCGTTGCTGCCATTATTTCCGCTCATAATCTTCAGGCACTCCTAATCGGTCTTTGATTATACGTCGCCGGTTGTATGAAAATCCTAAAGCGGAGTCCGCTGAAATCGGGGTGGTCCCGCAACAAGCTGTTGTGTCGGTGATAACCTGATTGCAGGGAAAGAAACCGGGGAGTGGCAGCACCCCCGGAAGCGACATAGGCGATATCGCTGAAACCCGTTCAAGTGTGGATCCTCTGGTTGCCATGACGAATACCTTGCAGGCGGAACAGCTCGCGAGCACTCCGCCAATTGCGCAGATAGCCGGCGCGGACGAGCGCACCGTCACCCTGGACGGTGTGACTTGGCGCTACTGGTTTGCCGGCTCCGGGCCGCCGCTGCTGCTGATCCACGGCTTCATGGGCTATTCCTTTTCCTGGCGATTCAATATTGAGCCGCTATCTCGATATTTTTCTGTCTACGCCGTGGACCTTCCCGGCAGCGGTTTTTCACAGCGTCCGAATGGCAACGGCTGCTCGCTCGCGGGTGATGCGGAGAGCGTCCTGCGCTTCATGCAGCACTTCGGCATTGAGAACGCCGACATCGTCGGGTCGTCGCGAGGCGGCGGCCTGGCCATCATCCTGGCTGCCCTTGCAGCCCAGACGGACCAGTTACATCGCCTCCGGCGGATGGTGCTGGTCTCGCCCATCAATCCCTGGTCGAGTCACGGAAAAGTCCTGGCGCGCCTGTTCGCGACCACGCTGGGCGGTCTTTATATCGTGCACGTTCAGCCACGATTGCAGGTTATCGCCAGGCGCTACATCAAGGCCCTTTATGGCGATGCCGCGCGCATCTCTCCCGGCACCTTCGAAGGCTACCGCGCCGGACTCGACCCGCCCGGGAGTTTCGAACACCTGGTGCGCATCCTGCGCTCCTGGAATAACGATCTGGAAGCCATCGGGCAGGCCATCAACGAAATCAGCGGCTTCCCCACGCTGCTGCTTTGGGGCTCGCGCGATCGCGCGGTCTATCCCTCGTCCATTCATCAGTTGCAGCGGCAGTTGAAAAACAGCGCGCTGGTGATGTTTCAGGGAGCCGGGCACATGCCTTACGAGGAAGTTCCCGACGAATTCAACCGCGTCTTGTGCGACTTCCTGCTGCACGATGCGCCGCGCACGCCATTCGAAATTGACGCCGACAAGTAGGAAGCAATTAGCAATTAGCAGTTAGCAACCAGCTGTTGGCGTCAAGCTGCGGGCAGCGCGAACTCGGAGGTCAGCCCTCGGTAACGACGTCTGGCTAGTCGCTAATTGCTAGTTGCTAATTGCTTCTTTTTCAATCCGCCGCGGTGTCGTTCGGCTCATACACTTCCGCTGCCGGATGGCGCACTGGCAACCACGCCGCCAGCCCTGCCCCCAGGTACATAGCTCCCACCACCCAGAAGCCATAAATCAGGCCGTCGCGATGTGCGGCCTCCCCGACCAGCAGAGCGGTGCAGATCTGGAGCCCGCTGGCCATAAACGAAAACGCGTTCTGCACCCGTCCCATCACATGGCGCGGCACCAGTTGCATCATCTCGCTGGAAAGCGAGATGCCGCCCATGCCGCGGCTGGATCCCATGATGAAATAAATGACGACGGCCACGGCCAGCCAGTGCGAAATCGGCAGCAGAAACAGCGATGCCGCGATGATCCCCATGGTCAGCGTCACCGTGCGGTTGGCGCCATGGCGGCGGATAAACCCCGACGCATAGAAAACGCTGACGAACGCTCCGACAGCCCAACCCGCATTCAGCCAGCCGTAACCCACTGCGCCGCCGTGCAGGATGCGCTCGCTTAGCGGCGCCGACAGCACGCCCTGGGTCATCATGGCGGCCACAAACAGCGCCCACGCAACGCCAATCAGCAGCACACGCCGGTTCTCGCAGACATAGCGGTATCCTTCGCCGAGTTCGTGCATGTAGCGGGCGACCGCGCCGGACGCAGAAGCTTCTTCCCCGATCTCCGGGCCGGGCTTTGCGACCGTGACTCGCCCCTTGCGCACTTGGGAGACACACGCAATCGACACCGCATAGCTGGCGCAGTCGATGAGCAACACGCCGCCCAAACCGATGTGGTTATACATGAAGCCGACCACTGCGCCCGCCATCAGCCAGCCGCCTTGCAGCGCCGCCAGCAGCAGCGAGTTCGAATCCAGCATCTTGTCGTCCGGCGTCAGCTCCTGGATGAGCGCGTTGACTGTCGGAAAGAACATCCAGAAGCCAATGGCGACCAGGATGTTCATGGCGTAGATCTGCCAAAGTTGAGAGCGGTGCGTGAGCACCAGTACGGCGACGGTGAGGATGATCGCGCCGCGCGCGCCGTCCAGCCACATCATCAGATGACGCCGGTCTTCGCGATCGATCAGCACCCCGGTGAACGGCAGCAGCAGCATCGACGGCAGCGTCTGCAATGCGATCAGCATGCCCAGTGAGACTTCGGAATGAGTGGCCTGCAGGATGTACCAGATCACGGCGGCGGAGTTCATGCCGCTGCCGATCATGGAGATGAGATTGGCAATGAAAATCAGCCTCATCCCGCGGTGCCGCCACATCTCACGCATACTGTTTCAATCGTAACTCACTGGTTGGGGTGAACCTTGAAGGCGTACCAGGGAGCGCGCGCGGCAAATCTATTTCTTGATGAGCGCTGCGGACAGCAGATGGGCCTTGTTGGCCAGATTGTAGGCGCGTTCGAAGTCGCCATCTTTCGTGGCGCTGCGCGATTGCGCTACATACGACCGGATCTGGCCAACGATCTCTTCATCGCCCTTCGATAGCGTGCGATTCAGGCCGCCAATGGTCTTTTCCGTTTCGTCCAGCAACTGCGCGGTTGTCTGCTTTTGTTGCGACAGTTGCGCGCTGCTCACATCGGCGGCAATGGCCGTATCGGGAGGGGGCGGCGCCGCCGGATTGGCCGGAGGATGGGCCGCGGCAACGGTGGTAGTTCCCGTGCCGGCCCCGGCGGTCGGAGCCGTCGCGCCGCTCTGGGTCGTAGCCGGCGGCTGCGCCGGCTTGCGCCGGTGATGCGTGGACGTTTTCGGCTTTGGTTCTTCCTCAGGCGGCGGTTGCGGCGTCGCTTCCTCCTGGGGCGGTGGGGGCGGAACGTCTTCGGAGATCTCCACCGGCAAGGCTGAAGGAACCAGCTCAACCGGGGCTTTCGCTTGCGTCGGAAGCTGCGGCGGCTTCTTCTGACAACCTACGGCGAACAGCAGCGCTAAAAACGGCATGGCGACGAGTTGGCGGCTAAGCTTCATGTGCAGGTCTGCCAAGCTGCGTTGCCCTTGCAAGCAAATTCAAACGCTGGAGCAACGCCCTCGGACATTGTTTCTATGCTTCCATGATAAACACTCACAGCAGAAAGCGCAGGCGCCACGGGTTTGGCGGCCGCGCTAATTTCACATTCGCGTTATCGCTTCCACCCCTTCGTGACGCTGCGCTCCGGCCAGAGGCAGTATCAAGCGAAATGTCGTGCCGCTACCCATTTCTGTAACAAAATCCAGCGCGCCATTGTGCAGCTGCATGACCCGGTAGCTCATGGCCAGTCCAATGCCGCTGCCGGCTTTCTTGGTAGTGAAATACAAGTTGAAAACTTTGTCACGCACCTCCGGCGCGATTCCGCCGCCTTGGTCGCGCACTTCGACGGTTGCGGCCGAGTCAAGCTGCCCCGAGGTAATGCTGAGCACGCCGCCGCCGCTCATGGCTTGTACGCCGTTGAGGACCACATTCAGTAAAGCCTGCTTGATCAGGTCGGCGTCGGCCCGCACCGCCAGCGGCTCCCTGCTCTGTTGCGTCTCGATCCTCACCCCTTGCTGGGCGGCCTCGGGAGACGCCAGCAAGGCCACGTCTTCGATGGCCCGGCGCAGGTCGAAATCCACCAGCCGCAACTCCACCGGACGATTGAAGTCCACCAGCATCTGGACCACCCGGTCGAGGCGATGGATCTCGCTCCCGATGATATCCATGTGGCGCTTGGTGTCGGGATCGATCTCCCTCATTTTCTCGCGCAACAGTTCCAGGTGCACCACGATGGCGTTAATCGGATTCTTCACCTCATGGGCGACGCCGGAGGTCAGCCGGCCGATGGCCGCCAACCGTCGCGACAGCTCGATCTCATTTTCTATGCGGTGGACCGACTCGGTATCGCGCATGGTGAGCAGCGCGCCAATGCGCTCGCCCCGCTCGGCGATGAAATCGAGCGCGATCTGGATGCGGCGTCCGTTCTCCAACTCGATTTCGCGTTGCGGAATCGGCTGATGCAGGGCGAAGGCGTCCAGCACGATACGGCCCAGCTTGTTGGCGTCGCTAAAGACGCCCTCCACCGCATTCCCCAATATCTCTGCCCGTGGCCGGCCGATGAAGCGTTCGGCTGACGCGCTCACCAGCACCACGCGGGTATCGCGCGTGAACAGGACCAGGCCGTCCTGCAGCGTGCCCATGATCTGGTCGAGGTTTTCCTTCAGGGCGCTGAAGACTTCTTTTACGTCGCGGATCTGCCGGCCCAGGCGATCGATCTTCGTGTTCACCAGGCCGTACTCGTCGGTCTTCCGCGGGTCGGGGTCAGGCGTGTTGTCGGGAACCCCCGCGGTCATCTGGTCGAGCCGTCGCCCGATCGCTTCCAGCGGATGCAGCGCAATGTTAGACAAGCTGGCCGCCAGAGCCATCGAGAGCAGGATTGCGATGATGGAAAAGATAAGCGCGCGGCTCAACTCGGGCTGAACTTCGCTCTCCAGGAAAACCGTCGATATACCGACTCGGATGTCCCCGAATGGCTGGCCTTCACGCTGGATGGGCAGATGAACGTTGTAGACGCGGGGCGCGCCGAACACTACTTTCATCTGCTGCAGGAAGCTGCCGTTACGGACTTCCAGAAAATCTCTTCGTTCCCCCAGGTTCAGGTTGGTCCCGATGGCGTTTGGATCCGTATGCACGATGGCGCGGCCGCTGACGTCCGCAATGGCCGCATCGGAAACCGTGGGAGAATAACCGACCACCGACTGCAACAGGGTGTTCAGGCCCTTATTGAGCTTGAGCTCCTGCTCCAGCACGGCGTCCACCTGGCGCGGATCGTTCTCTTCGGCAAATGTGCTGCCCAGGTCGGCCAGGCTGGCTGCGCGTGCGCTCTCCCGGATCTCTTTGGCGACAAAATCAGCGCTATCGTAGGCTTCGAATATGCGCTGCCGCACCAGCCGCGAAACGTAAAAGTAGGAAAATATGGCGACCAGCGCAACCACCATGCCACTGATGGCAAGCACCAGTTTTGTCTTCAGGCGCATAGGGTCCACAAGAAAAAGAAGATTCGGTGGCGCGGGCGGTTGCCCGTATCATATCAGCCCGCGCCGCAGGCGAAAATGGGCGCGCATTCCTCCGGCACACCTGAGGTGCCTTCCAGGCGTCGGATATGGTAACGTCTTCGACGGCGTATCACATCTGAAAACACCGCAAACGCGGACTCAGCATCTAACTCTGCAGTCATTGTGCGGTGAGCGCAGAGTGTAGTGGCAGGAGAAGAAAACTTGGGCCATATCACAGCGGAAGAGGGCCACAACTTGCGGAATGAGACCGTTGGCAGGTTGCGTACCTTGTCCCATGATCTCAGCAATTGCATCGAAACCATCATGCAGGCCTCGTATCTGCTGGCCCAGGCCAAACTCGACGATAACAACAAGAAATGGCTGGATCTGGTCGACAAGGCTTCGCAGGACGCGGCCTCCATCAACCGCGAAATCCGTGAGATCCTGCGCTCTCAGACTGAGCCTGGCCCTTAGTGCCTGAGAGCGCCTCGCATCTCAATCTCTCCGGTTGGCTGCACCATGCGATGGATCAGCCATTCCCAGCATGCTCAGGAGACCAGCTGGGCTTCCATGGTGATCTTCGCATTCAGCGCCCGGGAAACGGGACATCCCTTCTCGGCGTTCTGGGCGGCTTCCTCAAACTTCGCTTTGTCCGCACCAGGAATCTTGGCTTTCACCTCTAAATGAATTGCGGTTATGGTGAAGCCGGCGTCCGTCTTGTCCATGGTCAACTTGGCAGTCGTGTCGAGGCTTTCGGCCGTCATGCCCGCATTTCCCAGTTGCGCCGACAGCGCCATAGTGAAGCACCCTGCATGCGCCGCGGCGATCAGTTCTTCCGGATTCGTTCCCACGCCATTTTCGAAACGTGTACTGAAGGAGTATTGCGTCTGGTTCAGCACCCCGCTCTGCGTGGACACTGTTCCCTTGCCATCTTTCAAACCACCCGACCAGTGAGCACTGGCTGTACGCTGCATTTTGCCCTCCTGCAAATAAGATTTCTTTCTCTGATTACGTTACACGATTGCGCCCAATCTTGGGTGGGTTCGTGGCCTGGTTCCAAACCCTCCGAGCACAACTTCTCTCCCTGCACGCCGGCGCCTGCGGCGGGGGTCTAGTAGAAGTCCGAGCAACTCAGGAAATAGCCACAGCGGGGGCACGCCAGCTTGCAGTGGTTCTCGCGCAGTTGTTCCGAGCAGTTCGGACAGATCTGGAGGCTGAGTGCCTCCCGCTTGCGGCCAGCCTCAGCAAGCGGTTCGCCGGCTGCCTCGACCCTGGAATTCGCGGATGGGATGTCGTTCATGACTGCGCCGCCGGGAAACCGTCCGATCAGCAGAATACACGAGGTTCACGGTGAGACCCATTGGCCGAAAGGTGACGGCCTCCGGGCGTGCAAATGGCCCCATTGGTACATGTACTTCCGTTCGCAAATTGTCCAAAAATTTCCCTACAGATTTCGTACCATGTTGCCCTATAATGCGCAATGGGTGCGTGTATGTGAGCTGGATATGCATCACGCTGCTGAAATTTTTTTCGCTGCGCCCTCAACGTGATGGGTGCAGAAAGCTTGATTACCAAACAGTAACTGGCACAAAGATCAGGGAAAATGTGGCCCGGATGGCGGCACGATCGGGTCTTTGTTGCCGTTAAAGTTGTATATCCCATGGGAAGTAAGTGCTCTAGCTTTCCAACTTGTGGACACTGTTGCTGAGGTGCGCAAACCTTGTTCCCGCACCTTGGCCGGGCCATTTTGAAAATCGCGATTGGTATGGAGGTTGTCCCGTGAAAAACGCTAAGAAACTGATGTTCGCCGCCCTTGCCGCACTCATGATCGCAGGCTCTCTCGGAGCTGTCAGCGGCGCAACCTCGATAAGCCCAATCGGCCCCGTCGCCGTAATCGGGGAAGGGTCATCGCCCTTGCCGGCCGTGCTGTCTTCTGTCCCTGAAAGCGGCGCCTCTTCGTTTGGCAAACAATTCTGACTTTGATTCGGGTCGGAAACGACCAAGGAGACTGTAATGAAGAACACTCTCGTCATTACCCTTGTTGTTCTGCTGTTGGCCGGTATCGCTTGCGCCGGCACCAGCACGCTCCCAACTGCGAACGTCGCGCCGGAGAGGCTCGCTCAGGCGACATCCTCCAACCGCGCCGCCTTACGTCCGGGCGAAGGCTCTCCGATGCCTCTTTGCCCACCAGGACAAAACTGCTCTGGCATGCTTCGCCAGATTGCCGGCGAAGGCTCCCCGATGCCTCTCTGCCCACCCGGACAAAACTGCTCTGGCATGCTTCGCCAGATAGCCGGAGAAGGCTCTCCAATGCCTCTCTGCCCACCCGGACAAAACTGCTCTGGCATGCTTCGCCAGATAGCCGGAGAAGGCTCTCCAATGCCCCTTTGCCCACCAGGACAAAACTGCTCTGGCATGCTTCGCCAGATTGCCGGCGAAGGCTCTCCAATGCCCCTTTGCCCACCCGGACAAAACTGCTCTGGTATGCTTCGCCAGATTGCCGGAGAAGGCTCTCCGATGCCTCTTTGCCCACCCGGACAAAACTGCTCTGGCCTGCTTCGCCAGATAGCCGGAGAAGGCTCTCCGATGCCTCTCTGCCCACCCGGAAAAAACTGCTCTGGCCTGCTTCGCCAGATAGCCGGAGAAGGCTCTCCGATGCCTCTTTGCCCACCCGGACAAAACTGCTCTGGTCTGCTTCGCCAGATAGCCGGAGAAGGCTCTCCGATGCCTCTTTGCCCACCCGGACAAAACTGCTCTGGCCTGCTTCGCCAGGGTGCTGGCGAGGGTTCGCCGGCCGAGATGGAGGTTAGGCTGACGAAAATGACGGGGTAGAGATTCCCGAATTAGATTTTCCGGGCAATTGTGGTCCCAGGCAGTAATCCAGGGCCGGTTACCCGCCCGGCAAAAATATCTTGTTGTATTCTGCCGACTCCCCGAATATCATTTCGGAGAGTCATGCAGCTACATCTCATCGACTACGTGTTTTGGTTTGCGGCGCCACTGCTCCAGGCAGGTGTCCTGGTCTGCATGTTCAGGCGTGGGCTGCACCGCGATTATCCTTTTTTCTTCAATTACACGATTCTGCAAGTGATCTCGGTTCCGATTCTGGCCCTGATTAATCTTTATTTGTCCTACAAGGTCTACTACTACGCCTACTATTTGAACCTCGGCCTCAGCGTCATGATTTCCTTCGCCGTGCTGCAGGAAATCTTCAAAGACGCGTTTCGTCCGTACGAGGCATTGCGCGACTTGGGCGTTATCCTTTTCCGCTGGTCGGCATTGGTGGTCCTCCTGGTGGGAGTGATGTGGGCGATTAGTGCCGTGCACAAGCCCGACTACGATCGCGTTCAGGAGGTTATGCTGCTGGCCGACCGCGGTCTGCGGTTGATGCAATGCGGGCTGGTCTTCTTCCTGCTCCTCTTCAGCGAGTATCTCGGTATTCCGCACCGCAGCCTTCTGTTTGGAATTTCACTGGGATTTGGCTTTTTCGCGGCCGTAGACATGCTGGTGGTTACTGGTGCCAGCCATCACAGTTTCTTGCGTCACGCCACCCTGAGTCAGATAAACAGTGCCGCGTACCTGGTGGCCGCGATGATCTGGTTCGGCTACACGTTGGCTGCCGCTCCGTCCAGGAGCAGGGTCGCCGAGCCGAGCTTGCTGCGCTCCAAGTCCTGGAACTCGGCACTTCAGGAAGCTCGCGTTCCCGTTCCTGAATCTAGCCTGTTGGACGACATGGACCGCACGGTCGAGTTGCTCCTTTACCCACCGGAAGAAGCGCCGATCAAAATTCCCACCGGAAACGGATAGCCCGCGGGTTCCCCGTAGGTCCTGCAACTGCCGCCCAATTGCGGCGGTTTTCTTTTTGCCTGGATTTGCTGCCCGTCAGCCCATGCCTTCAGACTGGTGTCTTGGTTTTGCGTGGCGGATTGAAAAACGGTAGTTGTCGGACCGTAGCGCCTACCTTGTGGCGCACTGCCTCCACGGTCATCTCCACTTGTAGCCTCGACCCTGGCTCTGCATGTTGCGAATCCACGCTGGCCAGGGCAATCAATTGCTTCAGCAGCGGCGACCACGTAGTTGACGTCGCCTTACCCACCTGTTCCCTGCCTTTGTATACCGGCACATGAACACGCGAAGCCGTGGCTGGCGTCTGCGGCGCCAGTCCCATGCGATCGAACAGCGCCTCAAATTCGTTCCAGTCGATTTCCAGTCCTACCAGCTTCCGCTTCGGTCCGGCCTTCTGTTCGGCCAACAGCGCTTCCCGCCCGATGAAGTTGTCCTTCTCAAAGTGAATGAGCTTCCCCAGCCCAACTTCTGCGGGGCTGTATTTCTGCGATGCAATGAGCGCTTTCTTGCTGCTGATGTAATCCACGTCGGCGAGAATAAGTCCGGCTTCGATCCGTGCAACGTCCAGCGCCAGCATGCCGGTT
>Ga0182030_10004911_pt1 | contig 28523 bp, 31 predicted proteins | sample 812S3MmetaG_FD_121299 | JGI IMG/M metagenome (GOLD analysis project Ga0182030, IMG submission 121299) | Permafrost microbial communities from Stordalen Mire, Sweden - 812S3M metaG (Illumina Assembly) | ecosystem: Environmental > Terrestrial > Soil > Wetlands > Permafrost | place: Sweden... | reverse complement strand
GTCTGTTTCCTTGCGTTCTCTACAGCAATCCTGGCCATTGGTAAATTCGAGTTGCATCTCGGAATAGAAGCACTCAGAACCCTCTGCGCTGTTGGTATTGTGTTTGGAAGCCAGGCCACAACTTACGTGATACGCGGGCGGCAGCATCTGTGGGGATTGCGCCCCAGCCTGATCCTCGTACTATCTTCCGTAGCGGATGTTCTCATCATCTAAACGCTGGCAATTTGCGGAATCGCCATGGCTCCCTTAACCCTCTCGGTCGTCACCTGGGAGTTTGTCGCCGCAATCGCATTTGGATTGCTTCTGGACCTGGTAAAGATTCCTGTCTTTGCTCGTCTTAGCATCTCGTAAAGTCGTCACTCTTGTCCAAGACAGCATTTTCCGTGAATTGAGCGGTTGAATTCATTGGATATACCAAGGCATCTTTCTCCTCCTCAACTTCTTCACTCGCCTGCCAAGAGAACCAATACGGACTGATCGTCGCGCCGAGAATCGCGGCAACATCGGTTTGCGCCTGCCTCTAAGTCTGCGCCGATACTTGCGGTCAGCGGAAGTCTTTGGTTTTAGAATCAGAGGTGCTGCTTTTTCCCAAAACGCATCGGATACTTCCCAGGACTTGATTTGTGTCATGCATAGAATCCTGCCTCAAGTCCCCCTTGAATTTTAAAACTATTTACGGACAAGATCTTAGTCAGCCACGCCGTCCAGCTTAGCCTGGTACGCAACGATCTGCTTGAGGGTCTCGTAAGGAACGCCGCCCATGGGAACCGGGCGGCCGTTGATGACCAGCGTAGGCACTTGGCCGGGCACCTGGCCGATACTCAGATCCTTGGCCAACTTCACCGATGCATTCACCACTGTCTTGGTCTCTGGGGTTGCTGCGCAAGCGGCTATCTTGGCCGGATCTAGGCTGGCCTTGGACACGGCGCTATTCAAAGTCAGTGTTGCGCCGTCGGCGGTAGCCAGCTCCGCTTGGCCTTCAAAGACGGTCGAAGCAAACTGGAAGAAGGCGTTGCTGCCACCTTCCTTGTTTACGCAAACACCGTAGGCAGCCGCTTTAGCAGCCGCAAGGTGGATGTGCTCCAACGAAAGGTTTTGAAAGACGATGCGGGCCTTGGGGAAATCCGCCGCCAATTTGTCCATATTGGCCTGCTCCTCTTTGCAGAGGGGGCACTGGAGATCGGCAAACTCGATCAGTTCCAGGTCCTTCGCGGCTGAACCGCGGTAGGGGCCATCGGCGCGTTGTTGCAGAATGGCGCGCTCCTCCGCATACGGATGCTCGCCGAAGGCAACAATATCGCCGTTGGCAAGGATGTGTTTGCCGTCGGGAAGCACAAAGAACTGGAGCTGTCCAATCTTCTTTTTGCCACTCTTGTCACCGGCAAGGACCACTACCTTGCTGATGCCCTCGACGGGAGTCTTCAGAATCGCCTGCACCAGCCAGACGCGGCTCTCATCGTAGCCCCATGTGGCTTCGAGGAAAGCGTTGACCACCTCTTTGGTGGGTGCCAAGGCGGTGAAGTTCGCCGGATCGGGCTTGGAAAACACCGGCGCTATGGCTGGCTCAGCAGAGGTCGAGGCGGACGGCTCTTGAGCGGGTGAGGGGGAAACCTGCTGTTGCGCCGCGACCTGGATTGCGGGCAAAGACAAACAAACCATCGAGACAATACTGGCAAGACGGACGCTGGCAAAACTGGCGGACAGACGAATCATGTGATTTCTCCTTTAACTACGGGAAGGTACCGCACATTAGCCTTTACCTGCGATTGTTCTGGTGAGAAATACGTTCAAGTGCTTGCGCGACTGAACCGAGTATTCCGTCCGGAGCACATGCGGTCCAATCATGCGTACAGCTTCTAGTACTGATATAGCCCGGTTCAATTAACTTCTTGTATCTGCCATCGCTCATATATAACTCTCCTCGAAGGTCCAAATCAGCGGTTCTCTCCTGTGTTACTTGCCCGGCCCATCGGATCAATATCAATCTCCAGGCGCTATCTGTAGGCAATTTTCACGATGCTGGGTACCCTAGGTCTCTATTTGTTAAGACATGGGAGATTTTTTATCCACACGGTCACAGTACTAGGTCACTGACCGCTTGATTTTGTACCACCATTGGGTGCCCCAGGTCTCGATTTTGAGACCTGGGAAAGCACGAACTCAATAAAACTTCTTCATCCGGTTACAGACCTAGCGCCGCGAGATGCCCAAGTCCTTGCCTTTATGTAAGCAACAAGGACGGCCAAGTTCGGTTGGCGAATAAGCGCCGTCTTTCAACTCCACCAGCCCAGCTTCGACCATTTCTCGCAAACCGCCACGCACACGAAACAGCGGCAGTTCCGTGTGCGTGGCGACATCCTCCGGTGTTGCCGGAGTTTTTAGCGCCGCCAACATCTTGCGCGCGGATTCCGTCAATTCTCCCCGACTGCCAACACATGCCATTGTGGATTTCCCTTCATAAGGACTTCTTGCAGAAGTACCAGTCAGAGCACTCAAAGCCTTCTTTCATTCGCGCGTCCGCCTCCTCCAGGGTGCTCGGAGGCGGAACAATCACCTTTTCTCCGGGCTTCCAATTGGCTGGCGTGGCGATCCCGTGCTTGTCGGTGGTCTGCAGCGCATCGATCAGGCGAATGATCTCGTCGGTATTCCGCCCTGTTGTGAGCGGATAGTAAATCATGGCACGGACGGTTCCAACTGGATCGATCACAAAAACGCAGCGGCTGGTTTCCGTCTTGCTCTCTCCGGGCATCACCATGCCATAGAGAGAGGCCACTTCCTTATTCGAATCGGCGACAATAGGAAAGGGAATGTCTATTCCGAATTTCTCCTTGATGTTGCGAACCCAGGCTATATGCGACGACGGACTGTCGATGCTCAAGCCAAGCAACTCCACATTCCGCTTGCGCAGTTCCGGAGCAATGCCCGCAAAGGCGAGAAACTCCGTTGTGCAGACGGGCGTGAAATCTGCCGGGTGCGAGAAGAGAACCAGCCAGTTGCCTTTGAAATCCTCCAGACGGATTTTCCCGTGTGTAGTGACCGCTTCAAACAGCGGAGCAACCATCCCCAGCCGCGGCAAAGATGCCGTCGGCGCAGACTCCGAAAGAGATCGCGTTTGCTCCTGCGGTTTATTTTCCACTTGATCCGACATGTTTTCCTCTTTTCTGCCGTTTCCGGCGTCTCATAATACCTTTCCCGATAGCCACATAGAACGCCCTGTTGTGTGACAGGCTACATCAAGGCCGTGCTTCGTTTCCCGTTTCGATGGGTGCATTGAATTCATTGCTCCAATCGGCAAACGACCCATCATAGAGCACAGGGCGGAAACCTGTGAGCTTGAGTGCGAAATAATCGTAAGCGGCTTGAATGCCGGTTTGACAGTAGACAATCACCGGGGCGCCGGGCTTGATACCGGCAGCGATATATTTGGCGCGAATCTCCGCGACTGACAAAAATACCGGGTTATCCTTGCCAACCATGTTTTCTTGCCAAAATACGTTTTTTGCGCCTGGTATGTGACCGCTCCGCCCGCTACCCGCTTTATCATTTGCACCTGAGTAATCCGCCGCCGAGCGGGCGTCAATCAGGGCGATGTTTTTCTTGGAAACTGCTTCAACTACTGCAGGGTACTCGATAACAAGGGCAGAATGGGGATGTACGGTCAGGGTGGCCGGGACAATATTCCCGGGAATAGTCCGCACCGTGCCATGCTCTTTGGACCACTTTTCCAGTCCGCCATCCAGCAGGCTTACATTGCTTCCGTGCCCAAGATAGTCGAGGGTAAAGTAGGCCCTGGCAGCAAACAGGCCGAGCATATCACCGTAAAGCACGACATTGGAATGGTCCCCAACTCCCAGCCGCTCGAAAATGGCTTTTAAATCGTTCACAGGCGGCAATTCAATGGGGATGCCGTTGCGAGTCATCGCAATTTCGCTCAACGCGAGGAATCGCGCTCCTGGAATGTGACCGGTGTCGTAGGCGGCCCGATTGGCTCCCACATGCAAAATTACTAGGTTCTTGTCGGAAAGATGGACAGCAAGCCAGCTTGTTTGAACAAGCATACTGGCAGGGCTCTGCATTGCCTGTCGATTGGCTGCCGTTGCGCTTGCCGTAAGCGCCGCGGAAAAGATTAACGCGGCAAGATACTTGTGAATCATTCTGTCCTCCGTACAATTTGAGTTTGTATTGCTTGTTTTCTGCTTCAAACCAATCGCTATTATCAAAGACATACACTTTACGTCGGGCAGCATATTCAGCCTGTGCTGAGATCCTTTGCATGACCTTGGTTTCTGAGCACAAGTCAAGCCTAAAATAAGTCAGTTTGCGCGCCGCCGTCCTCGGGACCAATTGGGAATTCCCTGACTGTCTCGTAGCGTGAGGACTTTACCGTCTTTCTTGATCTCTCGGGCCACAATCGAGTCAGCGCCGCTCATGGTAATCTTCGAGCCGGTCACTTCAATCTGATCTCCGGCGGAGAACGCAAAGCCGCTCATCGAAAGATAATAGGATGGACCGACATGCACGTCGTATGTCTGAGCATCAGCCCGTAAGCTCAGATGGATACCGTTCCAATTTCCCCGGCCGGTGATTTCCGTGACTTTCTCGACCGTGCCCTTGACCGTGGTTTCAGTGTTCGGATTGTAGAGTCGCCCTGCTCCCATGTTTTCTTGGGCGAAAGCGGAACTAACAAAGCAAGCGAGCAGCAGCATCGTGACAAATAAGGACTTTTGTGCAATTCTCATCGGACTTCTCCCTTTCGTGACCTCAGTATGTTTGGTGTTTGTACCACTGAATCCTGAACACTGTCCGCAGAATTACCTGCGGACATGCCGCAGTGTATTTTGGAGAACGCATCTCTGTTGAAGCCCCTCATAGATGAACCGGCCATTCTCGTAATCGTGCATGCATTCCAAGATTTCTGGCACAGCATTTTACCCTTCTTGCCGACGACATTCCTTACATCCCGGCATCATGAATTCCGGACTTGCGAGTCTGCCGTTCAAATAAGCAGCTAACACTTCGTCGACCATCCCGCAGACAAAACCTGACACTTGCACCCCGGAAGCCGTCAATCTGGTATGCAACGGCGCGGAAATCGCGCCGCAAATGAGAATGTCTGCTCCGAAGTTCACGAACTCGGCAACGCGCGCGGACGGCTCCGTCCCCAGAAACCGTCTTTCTTCGCGGCGGATCTCCTGGCCTTCTTCAATGTCGATCAACAGCAGATTGACTGCTACATCGAAGACCGGAGAGACGCGGCCTTGCCACTGTGGGATTACGATTCTCATCGATATGCTTATTGCACCTCACGCGCCATTTGCTAAGTTATTCTAGGAACAAGCGTTTTTCGTCAAAGCACCACCATCAGCGCTTGCATAATGCCCGGTTATGAAACCGCAAGCATTGCGATTTGCAACGGTGCGAAGTACACTTAGCACATGGAAGCACCCTACAGCGATCCGATTCTCGATTCGATCAACGAAGGCGTTTTCACCGTCGATCACGATTGGCGGATCACAGCCTTCAATCAAGCCGCCGAACGGATCACTGGTGTTCGTAAGCAAGATGCCCTGGGCCAGCAGTGTTGCGATGTATTCCGAGCGAGTATTTGTGAAGGAGCATGCGTTCTTCGGCGCACCTTTTCGAGTGGCGAGCCGGTGGTTAGCGCGACCGCAAATATTATCAGCACAAGCGGAAAGCGGATTCCCATTCGCATTTCCACGGCATTGCTGCGCGGCCAGGACGGCGCCGTCATCGGCGGCGTTGAGACCTTTCAAGATCTCAGCCATGTGGAGCAACTGCGCAAAGAATTGGAAGCAAAGTACACGTTTGAAGATATTGTTGGGCGCGGCCCTGCAATGCGGAACCTGTTCGACATCGTACCCCACATTGCCGCCAGCCACAGCACGGTGTTGATTGAGGGCGACAGTGGCACCGGCAAAGAGCTGTTTGCGCGCGCAATCCACAACTTGTCCCCCCGTAGCAAGAAACGATTTGTAGCGGTGAACTGCGCGGCCCTGCCAGACGCTTTGCTCGAATCGGAACTCTTTGGCTACAAAGCGGGCGCATTCACCGATGCGCGGCGCGACAAACTCGGCCGCTTTGCGCTGGCCGACGGCGGCACGATCTTTCTCGACGAGATCGGTGACGTTTCACCAGCCATGCAGGTCCGCTTGTTGAGAGTGTTGCAGGAGCGGTGCGTGGAGCCGCTGGGCGCGACCGAGTCGATGAAAGTCAATGTGCGAGTGCTGGCAGCCACCAATAAAGACTTGAGCAAATTGGTTCGAGAAGGCAGCTTCCGCGAAGATCTCTTCTACCGCATTCGAGTGATCTATTTGAAAATCCCCTCTTTGAGAGAGCGGCGCGAAGACATCCCCCTTCTGGTGAACCACCTCGTTGCCAAATTCAACCATCTGCAGGAAAAGGATATCGCCGGGGTCTCCCAGGAAGTGCTGGATCGCCTGATGGATCACGATTATCCGGGAAATGTGCGGGAGTTGGAGAACATCATCGAACAGGCATTTGTGCTGTGCCGCGGCGGGTTGATTGAGCCGCAACATCTGCCCATCGAACTTCGCTTGCCAGCAACAGCATTGGCGATCTCGAATGCGGCGATGAGTATGCGCTCGGCGCAAGAACGCCTGATAGAAGCGGCGCTTGAACGGAACCAAGGCAACCGTCAGCGTACGGCTCGCGAACTGGGAATCAATCCGAGCACGCTATACCGCCGACTCAAGGTGCTGGGTATCCTCACACCACCCCAGGATGGACGCGGCAAGCAGCGATAAACTTGCATTTTGCATGATCACGCAGTTCCGCCTTCTTCTCCTATATATACCAGTACAATGTAAATCACTGAAACAGCATGGTTTTTCACGAAAAGACGCGTTGGCATGTGACGTGCTATCTGTCTATCCAGAGGACGCTGGAAGAATGGAAGACTCGGCAAGAGACGCGTCAGGAGTGCTTGAACAATGTCGCAACAAGCTGCGTGAACTGGTCGTCAAGCATCAATTGGACAGCACCCCAGTGACTGTCCTGGCCAAATTGTTAACTCCTGAAGAGGCCATCGGCACGCCGGGGCGCAGGGACTACCCGATTCTAGAAGGCAAGGAGCGCGTCATCGAGGCGACGGTATTGGGCGCGCGGGGCCAGGCATTCACGGATTCCCCCTCCGAGTTTTCAGGCCAGCTTAGGGATGTGGTGGAGATGCCGCTGACCAGCAACCGTAATCGGGCCATTTTCCTTGCCGCGATAAATGCTTTGCTGAGCCATATGCGGCTCGTCGAGGGTACGCTTCACTGCAAGGATGAAGCACCCGAGAAATGCGCGGCGGAGATTGCGAAATCGGCGCGCCAACGCGGGGTGCAAAAGGTTGGACTGGTCGGTCTCAATCCGAGCATTGCCGAAGCGCTGATCCGAGAGTTCGGCGCGGACGGCGTCTTTATCACCGACCTCAATCCGAAGAATATCGGAACGCTCAAGTTCGGCGTGATGGTTTGGAATGGACAGACACAGACTCACGAGCTTGTCCGAGTCTCCGATCTGGTGATCGTAACCGGCACGACCCTGGTCAACGGAACCTTCGACGAGATTCTTCGCCTGGCGCGTTTGGAGAGCAAAGAGTTTGTTGTTTTCGGCATCACCGCCGCCGGTGTCTGCAAATTGATGAATATGGAGCGGTGGTGTTATCAGGCGCAAAACGGATGAATGTGGCCAAGAGAGAACGCCAGAGATACGGACAACGAATCCGCCATTTAACCAAACAACATTTGTAACTAAATTCTTGTTGGACCTCGGAGTAATGAATGAAAACAGAGGAAGCATCATCTTGTGACCAGAGCACGTGCGGAAGCTGTGGGGATACGAGTTGCTCGGCATCCACGCGTGAAAACAATGAAAGCGAGTCTGAGTTTGCGGAACGTAAGAAGCTTCAGTCTCGACTTTGCCATATTCGGCACATAGTTGTCGTGCTGTCGGGCAAGGGCGGCGTTGGCAAAAGCACAGTTGCGGTCAACCTCGCCGTGGCGTTGAAGATGTTGGGAAAACGAGTTGGCTTGCTGGACGTTGATATTCATGGTCCCAGCATTCCGACCATGCTGGGTCTGGAAGGCAAAACTCTCTCAGCTAGCGCGGAAGGAATACTTCCCTTCGATCTGGACGGCATGAAAGTCATGTCCATAGGTTTCTTTCTGTCCAATCAGAATGAAGCCGTAGTCTGGCGGGGTCCCATGAAAATGAGCCTCATTAAGCAGTTCCTGCAAGATGTGGAATGGGGCGAACTGGACTATTTGATCATCGATTCACCGCCAGGAACTGGAGACGAACCACTTTCCATCTGCCAGTTGATCGGCAACCTGGACGGCGCAGTGGTTGTCACCACTCCACAAAAGGTTGCAACAGTGGACGTACGCAAATCCATCAGCTTCTGCCGACAGCTCAATGTGAAGGTGCTGGGCGTGGTTGAAAATATGAGTGGATTTGTCTGCCCCAAGTGCGGCGAAATCACGCCGATTCTGAAATCCGGAGGTGGTCAACGCATGGCGGCGGATATGAACGTGCCATTCCTCGGCTCCATACCTATGGATCCCCAGATTGCAGAGGCTTGTGACGACGGAACGGCATTTGTCCACCAGTTTGCCACATCACCAACAGCGGCAGTGATGCGGGAGATCATCCAGCCAATTGTCGCGCTGGACCAGACCGTTAGTTAGCGGAGAGAAACATGCTTCTTGATGAACTGTGTGATCAACTCCTTCCTGCGGCGGCGGATCATAGTGTAGCCGACGTGCGAGTTGGACTCGGTTACACCGGGGTACAGTTGGATGACGGCAGATGCGGCCTTGCGTATACTTTTCGGCAGGGAACCGGCGCGGGGTGCTGCATTTTGAAGAACGCGGGATCTCTCAGCGGACGAAGCGCCTCGGAATTGGCCGAAGGCGCACACTCTCAGGATTTGATCGTCGCAGCCCTAGGTTTGGCGACGCTGAATGCTCTTATCAAGCCTCCGCTCCTCTCCACCGGCGATATTCTCGATCAACTGTCGGTCGATCAAACGGAGACGGTCGGGATGATAGGGTACTTCGGCCCATTGGTTGAACCGTTGAAGAAAAGGGCCAAAACACTGCACATCTTCGAGCAACGAGAGGAGACGGGGCCAGGGGTGCTGCCGGAGAGCGAAGAAGAGCGGTTGCTGCCGCAATGCCAAGTGGCGATTGTGAGCGCAACCGCACTCTTGAACCGCACTCTCGATGCCATATTGGATTACTGCCGAGGCGCCCGTGAGATTGCCATTCTGGGACCATCAACCCTTTTTTTGCCCAGTGTGTTTGCCTCGCGTGGCGTGACGATTCTTTCTGGAATCGAAGTCACTGATTCCCGGCAAGCGCTTCGCGTCATCAGCGAGGGCGGGGGAACGCGCCAATTGGGTAAGTCGATCCGCAAAGTAAGCCTTCGGGTCAAGTGTTAACGTCGATGCAGAGAATGCCCAGCACGTGGCCTGATCGTTCACCGAGGAGGCAGCGCCGACGGGCGCCGAAATTTGCGAGATGATTGAAAAGCTGAAGATCACCGCAATCGTTGAAAACACGGCCGGCATCGTTGACGCCGCAGGCGAGTGGGGGCTTGCACTGTGGATTGAAGCCGACCAGCACCGCATCCTCCTCGATACCGGCCAGGGGCATACGCTGTTGCACAACGCGCGCCTGCTCGGAATCGATCTTGCAACCGCTGGAGCCCTGGTCATCAGTCACGGCCACTGCGATCATACCGGCGGCATTGCCGCGGCAATGGACGCTGGCTTTCAGGGTAAGACTTATATTCACCCCGCGGCATTGCGCGGCAAGTACCGGCGTGAGGATGCGCATCCGCACAAGGCAGATGGCATACCTTCTGCGTCGCATCGAGCCCTGCTCGCGAGGGTGACCCGTGTTGTCGAATCGCCAGGGCCCACCGAAATCGCTCCCGGACTCATCGTGACCGGCGCTATTCCCCGGCGAAATTCCTATGAAGATATACCGGACCCGTTTTTCCTGGACAAAAACTGCACCCGGCCCGATCCGCTCATTGACGATCAAGCGCTGTTAATCGAAACTCGCCGGGGATGGGCCGTGATTACTGGCTGTGGACACTCGGGGTTAATCAACACCTTGAACTATGCCAATGAACTGACCGGCAACGGTCGCATTGTCGCCGTAGTCGGAGGCCTGCATCTGTATCAGGCATCAGCCGAGCGCATCGCGGCAACGACAGAACACTTGCGGGAGTTTGGAGTCGAACTGATAGCGCCCTGTCACTGCACGGGATTTGAAGCTACCGGCTCGTTACAGAATCAGTTTGGAAGCCGTGTGGTGGCACTCCGAGCCGGACTGAGCATCCCCGTTTTCGGCGCACGATCACAAGAAATATAGCTGTGCGGTCCTGGAGCATGTTTCGAGGTCGGCGGCCAGCATGTCAGCGAGACGAGAGAAACCCTGCAACAATGTGATGCTGTGAAGACACGATTTGGAATGATTCCCAACTGTTGGCTGATATCGGATGGAGTATTGGCATGGGACACATATTGGGTGCATGCGAAAGGAGCTGTCTAGATCGGCGGCTATGGATTAGTGCAGCGCTGAACATCACTATCACGTCGTGGAATTGACCGGTGGTCTCCTGGCGGGGAGTTTGGCGCTTCTTGCGGATGCCATGCACAACTTCGCCGACGCAGGTACGCTAGGTGTCGTGATCTTTGCTCGCTGGCTTGGCCGGCGAGCGCCAACGCCGCTGCACACCTATGGTTTTAAGAGAGCAGAAATTCTTGCGGCGCTGTTGAATGCTGCCGTCTTGATCGCGATTTCGTTGCTTATAGGACGAGAGGCTTTTGGCCGGTTGTTTCACCCGAAGATGGTTCGAGCGCCTGTCATGCTGATCGCAGCACTCATCGCGCTGGCCGCCAACCTGGCTTCAGTATGCCTTCTGAAGAGCCACAGCCACGAAGACATTAACGTGCGTAGCGCATTTCTACACCTGCTGCAAGATGCGCTCGGCTCTTGCGCTGTCGTCGCAGCAGCCCTGTTGACGCGAACCGGAATCGGGCTATATGTCGATCCAGTTGTTGCAGTTTTAGTAGGATTCATTGTTCTACGAAGCGCCATTTCCATCGTTCAGGAATCCCTTCATACGCTCCTGGAGGGTACGCCATCAGGCTTGAATGTCGGAGAGTTGGCTCAAGCGGTCTCAGCGCGCTTCCCGGATGTTCGTCTTCACCACATTCATGTCTGGGAAGTGGGGCCAGGGCAGCTGGCCCTTACGGCTCACCTGAGAAGCGGAGCTGTGAGTGTTGTCGAGGCAGAGTGTGTTGCCGCCGTTCTTCGGCGCTATTTGCACGAGGAATGGGGGATCGAGCATGCGACTTTGGAGGCCGAATCGAATGGCTGCGGAAGAGAGGAGATTCTGGGTACTTGGCTGTGAAAATATCTCGGCGCAAGACCGAGTTCGCGACCCTGAATTGAGAGGCTGTGCTTGGAAGTGTTTTCGTGATTGTTGCACATGCACACCGGTTAATGGATACGGGGGAAATAAATGGCGAAAGTTGCCATCAGGAACAACTCCGTACATTCGAAGACTCCGTCTGCTCAATTGAATTTTCGAGGCGGTTCTATTGCATTTGCGTCGCCTGCGAAAATAATTCTACGATTTTTGTAACGAATCCAACCTTCCGGGACTTTATTCTGGGGAACGCACAAAAAAGGATAGTGCATACGATGAAGGCAAACCGAAATCCAGCCATGTGGCTCTTAATATTCTGCTGTTTAGGGAGTATGGAGGCCGGAGCACAGGCGACGCAACTGACGCTGCGCCAGTCCATAGACCGGGCGCTGGGCCAGAATCCGGAGGCCACAGCCGCTCATGCCGACCAGAAAGTCGCCAGCGCCTCGGCCAGCTTGGCTCGCACCTATCTGCTGCCACAACTCAATTTTACGGAAGACATTTCGCGTGGGGACGACCCCGTTTATGCCTTCGGCACGCGGCTCAGGCAGCGGCAATTTACCCAGGCTGATTTTGCCTTGAACGCCCTCAACCGGCCGCAGCCGATGGGCAACTTCGCGACGCGCTTCTCCGGTTCCTGGATGGCCTTTGATTCGCTCAAGACGCAGAAGGCGATCCGCGGCGCCGACCTGATGCAGAAAAGCGCCGCGTCGAGCGCCAAGGCGGTGGACCAGAAGATCGTGCTCGATGTGGTGCAGGCATACGAGTCGGTGCTCTATGCCGAGCGCGAAACAGGCGTTGCTCAGCATGAACAGGAGACGGCCGCGGCGTTGCTGAGCACGGTCGAGGATCACGTCAAGGCCGGGCTTGCAGTGGAGTCTGATCGCATGTCGTCCCAGGTCAACGTGGCGGCTCGCAAACAGGAATTGATTGCTGCCCAGGGCGATCTTGAACTGGCGTGGGCTCAGTTGCGCCTTGCGATAGGCGACCCGGAACTGCAATCGACCACACTGCGGCCCATCGAAGCGCACAGCTTTCCTCAACAGGCGCTCGATCAGGAACTGGCTACTGCCGCAAAGACACGCCCTGATCTGACGGCTTTGAGAGACACTCAATCGGCGCAGGCCTCCGCGGTAGCAGCCGCGAAGTCGAGTTATGGCCCTCACGTGAGCGCCTACGGCAACTGGGAAGAAGACCGGGGATCGTTGAGCAGTTCAGGCGGAAACAATTGGGTCGCTGGAGTGCAGATCGGCATCGACATTCTGCCTTTTGGCAAACACGCGGAGTTAGCGCGGGAGACCGCGACCAAGCAGCGCGTCGATGCCCAGGTCTCTTCCTATCAGCAGCGCATACGCCTCGAAGTCAGCCAGGCGCACATTCACCTGCAAACCGCGAAGCTATCGATGGAGACTGCCCGCGCCGCGATGGAGCAGTCGGCCGAGAGCCTGCGCATTCTGCGCAACCGCTACACGGCGGGCCTGGCGACGATCACCGATCTGCTGCGCGGCGAAGATGCCGAGAGACAGAGCCAGTCCAACTATTGGCATAGCGTCTATGGCAATGCATCGGCTTATGCTGAACTACTTTACGCGACCGGGACTCTGACTCCCGATGCGGCGGAGGAATTGCAATGAAAGTACTTTTTGTTTGTTTGCTAGCCGCCTCTTCGGCCATGCTGGCTGGGTGCCACTCGGTTGAATCCATACCACCGGCAACAGTTGAAACCATGCAAGCGCACGTGGTGGAGAGCCGGCAGCAAGAAACGCCCACGACGTTGCGCGCGACGGGCACCCTGCATGCGCGAGAGTCCGCCACCATCTCGGCGCAGGTCGTGGGCCGCATCGAGCAAGTCCTGGTGCATGAAGGCGACAGCGTGAAAGCTGGGCAGACCCTCGTTGTACTTGACGACGCGACCCTGCGCGCCTCAGTGGATCAGACGCAGGCCGCAGTCAAGGCCGCCGAAGACCAGCAGGAAGCGGCGCAGACAGAGGCTAGCCTTGCCGCCAGTACGCTGGAGCGTTACAAGCAATTGCAGGCCGAGAAGAGCGTAAGCCCGCAGGAGATGGATGAGGTCGCGCGGCGGTCCGAAGGCGCCGCGGCGCGGGTGAAGGCGCTACGCGCGCAAGGCGATGCGGCCAAGGCGCAGGAAAGCGGCGCACACTCAATGCTTAGCTATACGCGCTTGCATGCTCCCTTTGCCGGAGTGGTGACGGCGCGGTTGGCCGATCCGGGAACGCTGGCTTCTCCTGGCGTGCCGCTGTTGCAGGTCGATAGCGCCGGAACGCTGCAGTTGCAAACCACGGTCGATGAGTCGGCAATTGGAAGCCTTCGTAAAGGCATGAAGATTTCCGTGGCGATCAATGGCGCGCCCAACGGCGAGGTCGCTGGAACCGTCGCTGAAATCGTTACTGCTGCCGATCCGGCAAGCCACAGCTTCATGGTCAAGATCGATCTGCCATCGTCGGCATCGCTCCACGCCGGCGTTTATGGAACCGCTGAGATTGTCACCGGCAAGCATCAGGCGATTCTTGTGCCGCGCACTGCCGTAGCGCTTCGCGGCTCGCTGGCCTGCGTCTATGTTCTCGATGGAAACGGCGTTGCGCAGTTGCGCTCGGTCACGCTGGGCGCGGCACAGGGAGAACTGGTCGAAGTGCTGTCGGGTCTCTCGTCTGGCGAGAAACTGGTCGATCTTCCCGGCGACCGCGATATCGCTGGCAAGAGAATCGAGGCGCAGCCATGAAGCATGAACCAACAAAAGCTGATCTAGGCATTGCCGGACGCCTTGCGCATACCTTTCTCAACTCCAAGCTGACGCCGCTCTTCATTGCCGCGTCGCTGGCGCTCGGAGTCTTTGCGGTGGCGATTATTCCTCGCGAGGAAGAGCCACAGATTATTGTTCCCATGCTGGACATTGCCACCGCCATGCCCGGCGCATCTCCAGCTGAGGTCGAGCAACGGGTCACGTTGCCCATCGAAACACTGGTGCATCAAATCTCCGGCGTGGAGTACGTTTACTCCACATCGATGCCCGGCCAGAGCCTGGTCATTGTTCGATTCCTGGTCGGCACGCCTCAGGAAGACGCGCTGATCAAGGTCTATAGCAAGCTCTATTCGAACTTCGATCGGATGCCGCCAGGAGTTTCGCAGCCCATCATTAAGGCAAGATCTATCGACGATGTTCCTATATTGTCTTTAACCTTGTGGGGCGAGCACTACAACGGCTACCAGCTTCGCGCTCTGGCCGACGAGTTACAGCACAACATTCAGCAAGTCAACGACGTCTCCGAGACGAAAATCACCGGCGGACTTCCGCGCACCATGCGCGTGGTGCTCAGCACCGCGAAGCTGAACGCGTACGGCCTGTCGCCGATCGCCATCGTGGGGCATCTTCAAGCCGCCAATTCCAGCGTACAGGCAGGCAGCTTTGCCGAAAACAACAGTGAAATCAAAGTAGACGCCGGCAATCTCTTTACCCGGCGCGAGGATCTCGAAGCCGTCGTAGTAGCCGTGGATCACGGCCATCCCGTCTACCTGCGCGATGTTGCCGACGAGATCGTCGGCGGCCCCGCCGATCCCGTTGACTATGTTCTCTTCGGCACGACCGGCGCCAGCGCGGCTTCGCATCAGGCCCCGCGCCAGTATCCTGCCGTGACCATCACCGTAGCCAAGCGCAAGGGCACTAATGCTACCGACATTGCCAACGCCGTGCTCAAGCGTGTGCACGAGATGCAGGGCGTAACGCTGCCCAACGATGTTACCGTCACCACCACGCGCAACTACGGCGAGACGGCCAAGGCCAAGTCCGATGAACTTCTGGAACACCTGCTGCTGGCTACGCTCTCGGTTACGCTGCTGGTTGCGATCTTCCTGGGTTGGCGCGAGTCGGGCGTGGTGCTGCTGGCTATTCCTGTCACGCTGGCGCTCACCATGTCAGTCTTTTATTTCCTCGGCTACACCATCAACCGCGTTACGCTCTTCGCGCTGATCTTCAGCATCGGCATTCTTGTGGACGACGCCATTGTCGTGGTTGAAAACATGGTGCGCCACTTCCGGCTGCCGGAGAATCATGGCCGCCCCTTGAGTGAAGTGGCCGTGGAAGCGGTTGCCGAAGTGGGAAACCCCACCATTCTTGCCACCTTCGCGGTCATAGCCGCAGTGCTTCCGATGGCTTTTGTCCGCGGCCTGATGGGGCCATATATGCGGCCCATCCCCGTGGGAGCTTCGGCGGCCATGCTCTTCTCGCTGATGGTGGCCTTTGTCGTTTCGCCCTGGGCGGCATTGCGGCTGCTCGGCAAACACGCGGCAAGCGCACACACAGATGAAGCGAAAAGCGGCTGGACGACTCGCCTCTACTACCGCGTTATGTCGCCGTTGATCAACTCCGCGCGGAATCGCTTCATCTTTTTAGCTGGCGTCGTCGTACTTTTTCTAGCCGCAGTCTCGCTGGTCCCCTTGGGACTGGTGCAGGTAAAGATGCTGCCCTTCGACAACAAGAGCGAATTCCAAGTCGTCATCAATATGCCCGATGGCACGCCGCTTGAACAGACGGCTCGCGTGGCAGAGGCTTTGGGCAACGAACTTGGGCAGCAGCCGGAGGTACTCAACTATCAGGTCTATGCAGGAACCTCCGGCCCTTACAACTTCAATGGCTTGGTGCGCCACTACTATATGCGGCGCCTGCCGAATCAGGCGGACATTCAGGTCAACCTGGTCCCGGCCAACGAGCGCAGCAGCCAGAGCCATGCGATAGCAAAGCGAATACGCCCGTTGCTTCTTGCCATAGGCAACCAGTATGGCGCGCGCATTCAGGTCAGCGAGGTGCCTCCTGGACCTCCGGTGGTGCAAACGCTGGTGGCAGAGGTCTACGGCCCTGACATGGCTGGACAGACGCGCGTTGCCCAGCAGATCAAGACAATCTTTCAGCAGACCGCAGGGGTAGTGGACACCGATTGGTACGTCGACGACCCGCAGCCGAGGCTGGCGATTCACGTCGATGAGGTGAAGGCGGCACAGCACGGCATTGCGGTCTCGGATGTGACACGCGCCCTGACACTCGCTCTGTCGGGCCAACAGGTGGGCCTGGACCATGACCGTACTGCGCGGGAGCCTGTTCCCACGATTGTAGAATTTGCGCGTCCTGACCGCTCTTCAGAGCAGGCGCTCGAAAACATTCACCTGCCCGGAGCCGATGGCACAATGGTCTCGTTACGGGAACTGGTCACCGTTACGCACGAGACGATCGAGCCCAGCATCTATCACAAAAATCTGCGCCGCGTAGTTTATGTTACCGGCGATGTAGCCGGCGCGGAGGAGAGCCCGGTCTACGCGATTCTGAAGATGAACAAGGCGCTCGATCACCTTACGCTCCCCGCCGGTTATACACTGACCCGTTACAACTCCGTGCTGCCGGAGTCCACCGATCACTACTCAATGAAATGGGACGGCGAGTGGCACATCACAATTGAAGTCTTTCGCGATATGGGCTTGGCCTTCGCCGCGGTTCTCGTGCTCATTTACGTTCTGGTGGTCGGCTGGTTCCGCTCTTTCCTCGTGCCGCTGGTCATCATGGCGCCGATTCCGCTTACATTAGTGGGCATTCTTCCGGCGCACGCCATGCTGGGCGCATTCTTCACCGCGACCTCGATGATCGGCTTCATCGCCGGCGCGGGCATCATTGTACGCAACTCGATCATCCTGGTTGACTTTATCGAAGTACGCCGCGCCCAAGGTTATGCTTTAGGCCAAGCCGTGATCGACGCCGGGGCCATTCGCTTTCGTCCCATGCTGCTCACGGCTGCCGCCGTTGTAGTCGGCGCCAGCGTCATTCTTTCCGATCCGATCTTTCAGGGCCTGGCTCTCTCGCTGATTGCCGGAGAAGTCGCCTCGACATTCCTCTCGCGGCTGGCTGTCCCCGTGCTCTACTACATGGCGAACGCAAGCAGCGAAACGAATGCGAAAGTTGCAAACGATACGACTCAAGGAGATGCCTTATGACCGTAGAACGTGCATTGCGGCTGATGGCTGGATTTGTGATTCTGCTATCGCTGGCCCTCACTCACTTCTTTTCTCCCAACTGGCTTTGGCTCACAGCATTCGTCGGATTGAACCTGTTGCAGTCGGCCTTCACCAACTGGTGCCCCGCCATGACCATCTTTCGTGCCATGGGCCTGAAGGACGCCGGCTGCTGCAATACAAAGTGAGGACTATATGAACGATAAGAGATTTGATGCATCAAAGGCCGGAAAACTCGATGATTCGGCTCGGTTGGTCTGGTTGCCGCCAGCAGAGGTGATCGGCGCGCTGGCAGTGCAGACAGGCGATTCGATTGCGGACATAGGCGCCGGCACTGGATATTTCTCGCTACCCTTGGCAGTGGCGGCAGGCCTGCGGGGAAAGGTGTACGCGGTCGATTCTCAGGCCGAAATGCTGGCGCTCCTGCGCTTGAAGTTGGATTCTGAATCAGTATCCAATATCGAACTGGTTCATGCGGAAGCGGATTCGACCGGATTGCCCGATGCTTCGTGCAGCCTTGTATTCATGGCGCTTGTGTGGCACGAGTTTACTGATCGCGCTGCCGCGGTGCGGGAATCGAAACGCATTCTGAAGCCTGGGGGAAGAATCGCAATTCTCGATTGGCGGCCGGATGTGGAACCCGAAGCCGGACCTCCTCTCGATCATCGCTTGAGCGCATCGGATGCCGCGAACTCCTTACAGACCGTTGGTTTCTCGCAAGTGGCGCACACGAATGCCGGTAAATATTCATGGCTTGTTCAAGGGGTCACTCAAGGAGAGATGGAGAAATGACTGCGGCAAAAAGCGCATCCAAGCTGCTTCCTTCATCTTCCAGACGGCATGGTCGCCTGGAAGATGAAGTCTATCGCCAGATGTACCGGCTGGAGGCGCGTCGCGCAGGAGCCGAGGTTGACCTTGCGCTTGCCTTACTGCGCGCATGGCAGCTTACAAGCTCACGTCAGGTGAGTGTAGATCAGCAGGCCTGGCTGAAGAAGATTTGCCCCATCTGCATATCTATGATCGAGGAAACGCTATCTTCGCTTCGCTCGGCGAATCCGTCTGTGCAATAAGTCCCCAGTAGATCGAAGCCAGTGATTTGCCGCCATTTTCTAATATTCCTTTGAAAGTTAGAACTCCCCTATTTCAAAGCAAGAAAAACCGCCCACGCATGAGCAAGTTCGGTCCCATCAGATGAAGTCATCTCAGCTTCTGTTTTTATCATGCGTTTGTTTCGGCTGTCGATCCATCCCCGAACTCGGACCCTACCCCCAGAGGCAACCTGCCGCCGAAAGCGAACGCGAAGTTCGGCAGTGACGGATTGCGCTCCTGTTGCGGCTACAACCTTGGACATGGCCTCATCCAGAACAGTGCTGACGATTCCTCCATGCACGATTCTCTGAAATCCTTCCAACTCAGAATCGGGAATCCACTCGGCGACCATCTCGCCTACTTCGTTCATCTGAAAACACAGACGCAGTCCACGTGGATTGTCCTTCCCGCAAGCAAAGCAAGATGACTGCGATCTCGCACCGATGCGAGGCTCTTGATCGCTGCTGGTTAGCTCCTTGAGCATGTTTCTCTCCTTGCAAACTTCAACTATTTTCTGAACTCCTAGGTCCGCAAATGACAAGTACTGGCGTTGCAAAGCAGTGTTTGCCCTTTGTTTTTGTCTATCAGAGCCCCCCTTGAGCCTCGGCGAGTAAATGGGCTTGCAATTAGGAGGACGCTTGATCTTCGATGGTGATCAGCCTACCGTTGTCGTTCTCCGGATGCACAGATTCGTTGCGCAGCATCTTCACGGTATGGTGCATAGCCGGCAAGATGGTCTGCAGGTGTTCTATTGCCGCTCGCAGGCTTCCGGGCAAATTCACAATGAGCGTCTCGCGGCGCACACCTGCAACGGCACGAGAAAGCATGGCGTTAGGAGTCATTTGCAGGGAGGCCGCACGCATGGCTTCGGCTATTCCTGGAACCTCGTGGTCGATGGCCTTACGCGTGGCTTCCGGCGTGACGTCGCGCGACGAGATGCCCGTGCCGCCTGTGGTGAAGATCAGATCGACGCGGCGATCCGCAAAATCTTTGAGCACTTCTGCAATCTGGTCCACATCATCGGACACGATGCGGGTCCAGGCGATGCGGGCATTGAGTTTGTTGCGCAGCAGTTCAGTAATGCCGGGCCCAGCGGTGTCACTTGCGGTGCCGGCCGAGCAGCGGTCAGAGACCGTAACCAGCGCGACTTGAATCGTCTCACGTGGAACACGAAGCACGACCTCGACGTCCATGCCGGGCTTCACTTCACCGCCCTCCAGCACGCGCGCAAATAATTCTAGGCGGGGCATAATGCAGTCACCGGTCGTGTAGTAGACGGCGCATCGCGTGTGACAGACCTTGCCAATCTGGGTCAGTTCCAGCAATACCGATCCCACTCGGATGCGGGAGCCGATGCCCAACTCGTTCATGTCCAGTCCGTCAGTGACCAGGTTTTCGCCGAAGGCGCCGGGTTTCAACTTCAGCCCCTTGGCGCGCATGTACTCAATATCAACATGGGCCAGCAGGCTTACCTGGCGATGCCAGTCTCCGGAGTGAGCATCACCTTCCATACCGTAATCGACCTTGATGAGTGCCGAAGGAATCTCGTGCTTGCAAATTCCTTTTCTGTCCGAGATACAAACGTGCAATAGCTTTCCGTCAGCCATAGTAACTCTCCGCGCGGTAATCACCGCTCTTTCCACCGGACTTGGCCAGCAGGCGCAGTCCATACAGGCATATCTCCTTGGAGATGGCCTTGAGCATTTCGTATAAAGTAAAATCTGCAACAGAATCCGCAGCCAGCTCTTCCATCTATGCTCTCATCATCTCGCGAGTTCTGAACTTAGATACTCTGTTCAACTTACTTTGTGCTTGCCGATTACGGATGCAGGACGCGGTATGTGCTATATCCTCCAGAGAGATTGCTAGCTTTCAAGCCATGCTGAACGAGGATGCGGCAGGCGTAGTAAGAGCGCTGCCCAACGCCGCAGTTCACCCAAATCTTCCTGGATTGCGGCAGTTCGCCGATCCGCGCGCGCAACTGGCCGAGCGGAATGTTGACTGAACCGGGAATAGAGCCGGCGAGAAACTCGTTCGGCTCACGCACATCCAGGAGAAACGCTCCAGCAGAGTTCAGTTCGCCCCACGGCGCCAGTTCCACATCTCCGCGCAGCACGTTAGCGGCGATCATGCCTGCTAAGTTCACTGGGTCTTTCGCTGAACCGTACTGGGGCGCATAGCAGAGCTCCGCATCTTCAAGATCGAAAACTGTGGTCTTCATTTGAATTGCTGTCGCAATCACGTCGATGCGGCGCTCGACACCTTCATCCCCTACGGCCTGCGCACCCAGGACCAAACCGTCCGATTTACGGAAAAGCAGTTTCAGATGAATGGCTTGCGCGCCAGGATAGTAGCCGACGTGATGGTCGGGGTGCAGATAAATGTACTGATAGTCTTCCATTCCGGCACGGCGCAGTGCCTTTTCCGACGCACCTGTATAGGCCACTGTCAGACCGAAGAATCCACAGACTGTCGTTCCCTGGATGCCCTCGAAGCGTACATCGCGTCCGCAGATTGCATCGGCCGCAATGCGCCCTTGGCGATTCGCTGGTCCTGCCAGAGGGATCAGTTCCCACTGGCCAGTGATGCGATTCATGACTTCGACAGCGTCGCCGACGGCCCAGATGCGCGGATCGCTGGTGCGCATTTGAGGGTCGACGCGAATGCCGCCCCGTTCGCCAATCTCCAAGCTCGCATCCTGGGCAAGCTCTGTCTCCGGACGTACTCCGATGGCGAGTACAACAAGATCAGCTTCGTATGTCGCGCCGCCTTGCGTATGCACTATCAGACTTCCGTCACCGTTTTGCCGGAACTCCGTCACTTGATCGCCCAGCGCCAGTGTGACTCCACGCGATTCCAGCCTCTGTTTTGCATACTCGGCCATCTCTGGATCGAGCCGAGGCATCACCTGATTAGGCCGTCCGGCAATGGTTACGTCGATGCCAAGATGGACAAGGTTCTCGGCCATCTCCAGACCGATGAAGCCGCCGCCCACGACAACCGCTCTGCGGAGCTTTTTCTCCTTTATCCAGTCCTTGATCTCGCGGCTATCGGGAACCGTGCGCAGCGTGAAGATTCCGGGCAAATCGATCCCCGGCCACGATGGATGGACAGGAGCCGCGCCCGGAGACAAGACCAGCACATCATAGGGTTCGCTGTACTCGCGTCCAGTCTCCAGATCGCGTACCGATAGCGTAGACGCCGCGCGGTCAATAGCAATCACGCCGTTTCGCGTGCGCACTTCAATGTTGAAGCGCTCGCGAAACAACTTCGGCGTAGCCAGCAAGAGCTTGGACTCTTCCTGAATAACATTGCCCACGTAGTAGGGCAAGCCGCAATTGGCAAATGAGACGAATGGGCCGCGATCAAGCACGACAATCTCCGCGTTTTCATCCAGACGCCGCAAACGTGTCGCGCACGTTGCCCCGCCCGCGACACCTCCAACGATAATCACCCGTCTCTTTGTCATTTTCTCTCCGAAACCCTATGGAATATTATTTCAATGATCGCAGGAGTTGTTTCCTGTAACCAGCGTTCCATCCAGGTACTTGCGAACGATAGCTGAGGGGACTTCCGCGGGTGCACCTGTAAGTACCTCGATCGAGGACTCTTGAAATAGTCTCTGGGCGTGGCCTCCCATTCCACCTGCGATCACGAGGGAGACGCCCCGCTCCTTCAGCCAGGGTGGCAGGAGTCCAGGCTGGTGTTCCGGAGGAACAACTTCGGTGGTTGCAGTTACCGTTTTCTTAAGTGGATCGATGTCCACAAGCGAAAACTTCTCGCAGTGCCCAAAATGCTGGGCAAGGCGCTCATTTGTGACGGGAATAGCAATTCGCATTGGTATGTGTTCCTTTCATTGTGGAATTGATTATTGAAGCTGGGTAAAAGGAGAACCTTTCTTTAGCACAGCGTGCTCGACAGCACTCCATAGGTCTTTCAACTGGCCACGCAGAGAAGCGCTGGCTTCTTCCAGAACTGAAGTCTCCGACAGTTGTGCTCGGGTAAAAGCGGGATCGTAGCCGATCCGTCCTAGAGAATCGCGCCCGGTCTGCGCGGCATAACCTTCAATGCGGGCAGCGACGTCCGCATTGATATCCTCTTTGTTGATGACTATGCCCACAGGAACGTGAAAGTGATCGGCCACCGCTATGGTTCGCTTGAGATCTGCAAACCCGGACATAGTCGGTTCGGTCACCATCACAACATAGTCAACTCCAGTGAGCGACGAAATGACGGGACAACCGGTGCCGGGAGGCCCATCGACTAGAATCCAGGATGCGCCATCCTGCCGAGCGATAGCCTTGGCCAATCCCCTGAGTGATGAGACCTGCTTCCCCGAGTTATCTTGCCCCGGCCCAAGCCGCGCGTAAACCATAGGGCCGTTCTTTGTGTGAGACAGGAACCACTTACCGCAGAGTTGAGGCTTGAGCGATATTGCGTCCTCCGAACAGATCCGCGCGCACACCGCGCAGCCCTCGCAATGCATCATATCCACTGTGGCTACGCCTTGTATAAGATGAATCGCATCGAAACGGCAAGCTTCTATACACTGCCCACACCCGGTGCAGGCGGCTGCGTCGACACGCGCTTTTGCACCTTCCACAAAATCGTATGTTTCTTCGATAACCGGGCAAAGCAGCAGATGCAAATTGGCCGCATCCACATCGCAGTCCACCACGACCGGCTTATTCATCAGGGTGGCAAATACTGCCGCAATACTGGTCTTTCCGGTACCGCCCTTGCCGCTCAGTACGACGATCTCTTTCATGCATATACCTCGCTGGTCAGACGGCTGGCAATCGCTGCAATCTCTTCGCGAAATGTGGAAAGCTCAAAGACCGGCGACTCGCCACGGGAGTAATATTCAGCTACCCTGCGATCGTCCGCAATTCGGCCGATGACCGGAATGCCTGCTGAAGCACAGAAAGAGTCGACGCGATCATCGCCGATCCCGTCACGGTTGATGACCACTCCCATCGGCAAGCCGAGGTGCTGTGTCATTTCGACGGCAAGCCTGAGATCGTGAAGGCCAAAAGGAGTTGGCTCTGTTACGAGCACAACCCGGTCGGCGCCTTCGACGGCAGCAACAACGGGGCAGCTCGTGCCGGGAGGAGAATCCAGAATCACAAACTCCGCCGTGGTCTCCGTTCGCTTCACTGCACGAATCAAAGAGACCGACGCCGTCTCGCCAGCTTTCAGCATTCCATGTGTGAAGCGGATCTTTCCGGCCATTCCTTCCCCAATCTCGCCAATCGTGTGCGGCACTTCCGTGATCGCGCCTTTCGTGCATACTCGGATGCATCCGCCGCAACTGTGGCAGATCTCTGGAAAGATAATCGCTTTGCTTTTCGTGATGGCGATGGCATGAAAGCGGCACACTTCGCTGCACTCGCCGCAATGGCTGCAGAGCGATTCATCGACGACCGGAACGAGGCGCATCACCGGTTTGGCTTCCAACGAAGGACGCAGAAATAGAGCGGCATTGGGCGCTTCAACGTCACAATCCAGAAAATGAACGGAGCTGGCGCGAGCGAGAAGAAGAGCCAAACTCGTTGCCACGGTGGTCTTGCCAGTGCCGCCTTTGCCGCTTGCCACTGCGATGCGCATATGATTGGTCCCGCTTCCGACGATTGAAATAGAACTGGGCGTTCCCTATTACCGCTTCTCCGCATCGTCACCGGAAAAGCTCATCCGTTGCCGGATCCAGTCCAACCGTTGTTTCAGCCAGTTTGCCTCTTGTTCGAGCGCAGTCTTGTTGTCTATTACGGGACTGCCTTTTCGCCGCCCGCGCATTCTCATTCCAAGGCAGAAGCCTCTCATTCCAAAACCAAAACCTTGAGGCTGCTGCTGTCCTAAATCTCTACGTGCGCCGGCGCACATTTTATTTCCACGTCCTGAGCCTGACCCTTGGCCAAACGGCCCCATTCCATTCATATTCGGCATTTTCATGCTCCTTCCAAGTGAACTTGCATATTGTTTTATTCGTGCTGCTCCGCCAGTTCACCGCGCTGAAATGCCTTAACAGCTTCGAGCGCGTTCTGTGCAATGCTGCAGTAGACTTTCACTCCACCGGCAGCGAGAACGGTGAAGGCCTTCGGACCGACGTGCCCGCTGATCACGATATTCGCTCCTAGGCCGCACACGGTTTCCGCCGCCTGAATGCCGGCGCCGTGCGCCGCTGACTGCGACGACGCATTGTCGTCAGAGTGCCACACGCCACTTTCGGTGTCGAATGCCTGGAAACAGGCGGCTCGCCCAAACCGCGGGTCAAACTCACTGCTGGGCGCTGCGCCCTTCGAACTCACAACGATTTTCATCCCAAGCTCCTTTATGAGTGAACTACAGCTAGATGAATGTCACACCTAATCATAAAAAGATGTAGACGCGCTGTCAAGAGATTCAAAAAATATATGGCCATATACTTGAATTCTCGTTTAAGGTGTACTTTACATCTATTTGTATCGGTGATACGATTTTTCATAGCGGCGGCGAGGAAGCGCAGCAGCCGGGAGAATTGGATGCCACAACGTTTCTGCCCACGACATGGCAAGGACTACATTTGTTCTTGCGGTATGGGAAATCTATATCGCTTTGTGGAACCGAGCGTCTTGCTCCTTTTGAAACAGAAGGGGCACTCCTATGGCTACGACCTCTGCGCCGAGTTGCAGGATCACGCTCTCACCGATGCCGCGATCGAGAGAGGCGCTCTCTATCGTACGCTTCGACAATTGGAGATGAACGGCAACGTCAAGTCCGAGTGGGAGACAGACAAAGGCGGACCGGCGCGCCGAGTCTACAAGCTCACGAAGGCAGGTGAGCAACACCTGGAGGAATGGGTCGCTGTGCTGGAGCACCTTTCCAAATCGATGACCCGCTTTGTGCGCGAGGCGCGAAAGACTTTGCAGGAATCGGAAGATAACAAAATCCGGTCTGCATGATGCGCGGTCCATCCCCGAGGATGATCGCTCTACAGGAATACCACCTGCTTCGACTCGCTGATCATCTGGATGAACGACCCCACTCCTACATAGTCGATGCCGGGATAATCGATCATCTCTTCTTCCTTCAGTCCCATGACGCCCATGGACATCTCGCAGACGTGAATACGCACTCCAAACTCGCCGGCTTCCTTCATTAGTTGCTCAAGCGACCTTACTCTACGCGATTTCATTACGGAGCGAATCATCTTCGGTCCAGCCGGGCGTCCCGTGCCCCATCCTGCGGCTGCTCTTGCCGCAGGATGGGGCACGGGCTTAACCTAGCGGAGAGGTCGCTCAGATGACAACTGATTTGAAGCCGACAGGCCCTGAAAGGGAAAAGTCTCCCTGGTTCCAAGTTGGGCAGTTCCTGCTTCTAGTCGCCTTGGTAGTCGCCTTTTTTTGCTTGGTCAAAGCATGGTGCGCCACCGCTTCTTTCAAGGCGGCCGTATCGACCGGTACGGCCACATCAAACAATAGCGAGTACTAAAAGAGTCTTGGCTGCGGCTCCGAGTGATGCCGGGCTACGCGTTACTTAATCCGAATATCTCACCCGAAAGGCTCAATTGAAAAGTGTCGCGATCCGCGAATGACGACTCTGTGTTTTATGCCTCACCTATGAATTGGGTCGCGCGTGGCAGGGCTGATCGGCGCCATGGCAGAATTTGTAAGCGATGCCGTAACCGTGCTGCTTCGAGAGTGCCATAATCATTCTATGGCGAGTCTCGACAATTTTCGCTTGGTTGTTTTCCGGGCCGTTGCAGAGCAGCGCAGCTTTCGCAAGGCCGCCGAGGAACTCTATCTGACGCAGCCCGCTGTGAGTCTCCAAATCAAGGCGCTTGAGGAAGATCTTGGCGTTCAACTCTTCGATCGCACTGGGGCGCAGATCGCTTTGACGGAGGCCGGCAAGGTCCTTCTGGGGTACTCCCGGCAGGCGAATGCGCTTTTTCTTCAGGCAGAACACGAAATTGCCGCGCTCAGCGGGGACCACGCCGGGCTACTGTCTCTTGGCGCCTCCACAACGATCGCCCAGTATCTGTTGCCTCGTCTGTTGAGTGAGTTCTTGCGATCGCATCCGCGCATTCATCCAACCATGATTAGCGGCAATACAGAACAGATCGTCGAAGCCGTGAAAAAACAAAAGATCGCATTGGGGTTGATTGAGGGGCCAGCACGAAGCCGAGATATCAAGTCGGAACCGTTTCTGGAGGATGAACTTGTATTGATTGTTTCTGCCGCACACGAATGGGCAGAACTGGAATCCATCCCCTGTTCCGAGATCGCTGTTGCTCCGCTGCTCATGCGGGAACGCGGGTCGGGCTCACGCCAGGTAGTTGAGATGGCGCTGCAACGGCAAGGCGTCAAGCTGAATACTTTGCGGATTGTGATGGAACTCGATTCGACTGAGGCGATCAAGTCGGCCGTGGAAGCTGGACTTGGAGTGGGGTTCGTTTCACGCTGGGCAATTGCCAAGGACTTGCGGCTTGGCGCGCATTTCAAGATTGTCGAAGTTGCTGGGCTGCGTATCAAGCGCGACTTCTGTGTCGCATATACTTCCGGCGTTGAACCTCAGAATGTGGCCAATGAATTTCGCAGATTCCTCTTCGCGCGCGCTGGCGCACAGAGAACATCGAAGATGCCCGTGCAATTTTCGCACGCGGTGGTCCATAAGAAACGCAAATAGGGCATAAGTACTTCTGCTTGGACGCTGACTCACGCGCCAGTAATACTCGAATTGTGTCCAAGAATATCTTTTTCGCCGGATTGATCCTCGCCGCGAGCGGTTACCTCTCGCCGCCGGTAGCGCTTGCTGCGGGCCTTGTCTATGGCTTTACGTTCGTTCACCCCTATCATCTCGATGCAAGGCGACTGTCTAAGCTTCTGCTCCAGGTATCCGTTGTAGGACTCGGATTCGGCATGGACCTCAAGGAGGTGCTTCGCGTCGGCAGATCCGGATTCATCTACACCGCAGCCAGCATCAGCTTCGCCCTGCTTTTGGGCTGGGGGCTGGGAAGAGTACTGGCCATAAAGCAACGAATCTCGTTCCTTATATCTGCGGGCACGGCGATCTGCGGAGGCAGCGCCATTGCGGCGGTTGCGCCGATCACCAACGCCAGCGAAGAAGAGATTGCCGTCTCCCTGGGAACCGTATTTGTGCTGAACTCGGTCGCCCTGCTCGCGTTTCCGGCGATCGGAACCATGCTGCACCTGACGCAAACCCAGTTTGGTCTTTGGGCAGCCCTCGCCATTCACGATACGAGCTCCGTGGTTGGAGCGTCGGCAAAGTTCGGCGCAGTGGCCCTGGCCGTCGGCACCACCGTCAAGTTGGCGCGCGCGCTGTGGATCGTGCCCCTGTCGATTGGAACTGCTGTTGCCTACAAGAGCAAGGCGCGCATCCACTGGCCCTGGTTCATTCTCTTCTTTTGCCTGGCGGCAGTGGCCAACACCTACCTTCACACTTTTCAGGCTTTCTATCCGGATCTCAAGCATCTCGGCATCATCGGCTTGACTGTCACGCTTTTTCTGATTGGCACGAGCCTCTCGAAGAAGACTCTCCGCGAGGTTGGCGTTCGCCCGCTGTTGCAGGGAGTCCTTCTGTGGATCGTTGTCGCCATGGGATCGCTTGCGCTGATCCGTTCCGGATGGATTCATCTGTAGGAATTTCCAGTGGACTCGGCAAGCTGGGCGGCCGATGATGCCGCCGTGTCTTTACTATCTTGGGGTGTCCCCGTTCAGTGCGACCGCCGTCTGGGTTCATGCCTTTCAAGCCAGGGCATATGCCGCATCACGAATTCGTTGAACAAGGGTACCCTTGTCCGGTATAGCTGGTGATGGCATAACGATCGGGATTTACCGAGAGTTATCGGCTTTGATCTTCAGATAAGCCTCTTCGCGGCGGCGCGTTCGCCATGTTCGAAGGCGTCTACGAATGGCTCAAGCTCTTCTTCACTCATGCCAATACTTTGTCCAGTCTTG
>Ga0182030_10004910_pt1 | contig 28525 bp, 23 predicted proteins | sample 812S3MmetaG_FD_121299 | JGI IMG/M metagenome (GOLD analysis project Ga0182030, IMG submission 121299) | Permafrost microbial communities from Stordalen Mire, Sweden - 812S3M metaG (Illumina Assembly) | ecosystem: Environmental > Terrestrial > Soil > Wetlands > Permafrost | place: Sweden... | reverse complement strand
GTTGCTTGCAAGTCCAGACCCAGACTCCCGCAACGGTGATCGCCCAGACAACATTCCGGCGGGACCAGCGAGTACTTGCGGTGCTACGCGCCAGTCCAGGAGCCACGCAGTGTTCTTCGACTGGAAGGCCGGTATCCATCGGCAGATTAATGGCTGAGTGTTCCAGTTACCTGGGCTTTGGTATTGACCTGAGCATTGCCGGTTGCCAGGGCATTTCCAGTTGGCTGTGCTTTGGCCAATGCCGCCTGTTCTTTAGCCAATGCCGCCTGTTCCTTATCCAATCCTGCCGGTTCTATCGCCAGTGCCGCCTGTTCTTTAGCCAATGCCGCCTGTTCTTTGTCCAATCCTGCCGGTTCTATCGCGAGTGCTGCCTGCTCTTTGGCCAGCGCTGCCTGTTCTTTGTCCAATCCTGCCGGTTCTATCGCCAGTGCTGCCTGCTCTTTGGCCAGCGCTGCCTGTTCTTTGTCCAATCCTGCCGGTTTTATCGCCAATGCTGCCTGTAGCTTAGTTAATTCCGCCTGTTCTTTGCTCAACAGGGACTGATTCCCGGCTGCTGTCGAGGTCATAAGAGACAGATATTCCTGCGCCTCACTGTCCCAGTGGTAGCGCCGGCAGAAAGTTGCCATTTGGGCTAGAATCGCGGGATCATTTCGCACCCCATCGGCGGACTTCTTCAGCGTTTGACGAGCTTTCTCCAGAAGCCCTTCCTGGCGGTAAAGTGCTGATTCGATCGCCAAGCGATCGATTTCCAGCCCCTGCCACTCCGCCCCGATTATGCGAGATTTCAACCCATCCCAATCCTGAAGCCGGATGAGTGAATCGGCCACGGCGAACTGGACCTCGGGAAGTACAGACTCATTCTTCGGAAGCGAGCCGGCCCAGCTCAATGCCTGCCTCGCCATGCCATGGCTGTTCATCCACAAAATTAATTCTCCGATGCCCTGGGACTGCGCGACCGTCCCATTCTGCAAGCGGGTCAGATAGGAATCGAACCCAAAATCTCCCGTCTCCTGGAGAAATTCCGCCACCAGGATGCGATCCTGCAGTTCCGCGCGGGGGCTTCGTGCGAGGGCGTGAACCAAACTCAGCAGCCTGTGCGAATCCGCTGGGTCATCGCTTTCAGTGGTTGGCGCTGGCGCGGAATCGGAAAGCCGAAGTTGAAAAATCTCCGGCTTGGCTCCCGCCCGGCGGGCATCTTTTATCAGGCCGCGCAATGCCGGAAGCTGCAATTCCTCGTCTTTGGAAAAATTCTCGAGTTCCGCGCGCGCGGTATTGCGCTCCGCAGGAGACGAGGACTCGATCCGCAACAGCGCCATGTCCATCCGCCAGACCTTATTGTCCGGAGAAAGTTTGAGCAATTCGGCCAAGTGAGCCTCAGCCTGTTTTGGCTGGTTCAATGCGACAGCCACCTTCGCTGCGGCGGCGTGAAATTTGATAGTCTTGCGGGTATCGCCCTGGATGCCATCGAGAATGAGGCTTGCGGCGCTCGTATCTCCAACTTGCAAATAGTCGTTGGCGAGGGCGATGCGGTCATCGGCACTGGTCGGGTTGCGGTCGGTGACCGCCTTCCGCCAAGAGATCGCCTTGGCAAAATCGCCATGCTCGCAGGCCTCGGCCAGCACGCGCATTGCGGCGAGGTTATTCCGGTCTAGATCGAGCGCCCGCCGGGCACTGGACTCCGCCCGTCCGAAATCGGCCCGCTTGAGGAACGCTTGCGCTTCTCTGAGGGGCTGGTCGCGCCTCCACGCGTTGTACGCCCGATAGCAGGGCACCGCGGCCAAAGCCAGTGCGATGGCCAAAGCGAGAAGGGCCAGGAGCGGTGCTCGCAATCGCTTTCCGCCGAAAACCGACCTGCGCGCTCGCCGCCTCCCGGCACCCGGCAAATTGTAGCCGGCGCCGGCTTTATCGCCGGGAATGCCTTCCTGAACGATTACGGCAGGCGCGGAAGCGGGAACAGGGGAGGGAGGGTTATTCATCGAAGTTAAATCCTAAAAAAATGACACCCCGCCTCTCGCGGGAGGCGGGGTGTGACAATTTCCGCTCTGACTACCAGCGGCCAGATCAATGAAGCTAGCTTTCCGTTACGCCGCAAGCATCCCGTTCGCGTCATTGCGCCGGAGCATCTTAGCGACCTGGAAGGCCGCCAGCCCGAGAACGGCAAGCCCGCAGAACAGGTTGCTGAGTTCAGGTATGGCCGCCGTGAAGGCCGGAGCAAACCCTGGATCGGAAGAGGTGGCTCCGTCCTGGATGCTGAGAATGCCTGGAACGAACGCGGTGGCGTTGGTTTGAACGATGAAACTATCACTGGTCAACCCGGCGGTAGCTCCCGAGCCGGCAAGCAGGAAGTTAATCACGCCGCCGGTTTCCTGAGCGCTCGTGCTGCCAACCGTCCCAGCGATGCCGAGAGGCTCCAAGCCCGTTATGTTCTCAAACGCCACGGCATTTGTGACGCCGGCAACGGCGAAGTTGGACAGCGTAAGGTGCAGAACACCCTCCGCAGTGGCATTCAAGTTACTGACCTGGATGACGAAGTCGAGCAAGCCGTTGGTTTGTTTGTAAACGGTTTCGTCATAAAAGCCTCCAATGCCACTGGCCCCCTCGAGGGTCGTGTAGGATTGGTTGCCTGTTGTTGCCAAAACACTGGCGCCGACGAGCTCCGGATCGGTTGCCGTTGTGACCTGACTGGTCAAAACAGGAACCGAATTATTCAGGATCGTCGTAAACTGCGCCTGAGATTTCGGGACTGCGATTAAAGCGAAAAATCCTGCGCAAGCGACCCCCGCCCATAGATGATGATGATTTAGTTTTTTCACGTTTTTTCTGGACTGCTTTACCGTTGCTTTCGCAACTGATTTCACTTTGCTTCGGCCATGCTCCATCTGGGGCGCGGTCGTTGCTTTCCCGGAGATTGCCAATTATCGCGGATTGTGGCAACGGGAACGAGGCTGATATTCTTGTAGGAAGCTTGCTGACAGCGGCCACGCTGCAAAGGGGCCCTATTAATCCAATTTCCGACACCGTAATACGTTTTTCGCTTACATCGGAGTTGCGATATCCATATCGATATTTATGGAAATTCGAGAAAATCACACACCCCGAAACCCCATTAAACCCTGATAAATACAGGGTTCTAAGCGGTGCCGGTGGCGGGACTCGAACCCGCACGGGGTAATTAACCCCAACGGATTTTTAGACCGTTTGTGTTTTAGTTTGTTGAGTGGGTCTGGGCCTCGAACTGGCTCGGGGTTTTGTAGCCGAGGGACGAGTGTTTGCGGTGGGTATTATAGTAATCTTCGATGTACTCGAATAGTTCGGTCTGGGTATCGACGGCGCCCTCGAAGCATCCGTCTTGAAGCATTTCGAGCTTGAGGGTCCCGATGAAAGACTCGGTCCACGCATTGTCGTACCCGAATGGCCAGGACCGCTGGAGCCACTCAGGCTTTGGCGGCTTCCCGGGCGGCTTTGACCTCGAGCTTGCGGTAGAGCGTGGCCATGGAGATGCCGAGCATTTTGGCGGCTTTCTCGCGGGAAGCGCCGTTGAATTTGATGGTTTCTTCGATGTACCGGCGCTCCTGCTCGCGGATGTACTCGTCGAGGGTTTGGCCAATGGGGAGGCCGGAGGGCTTGTCCTCGGCGTTGGGAGAGGCGGCGTGGCGGACGACGTGCGGGGGAAGATCGGAGGTGCGGATGATGCCTTCCTCGCAGAGAGCGCAGGCGCGCTCGATCGCGTTTTCCAGCTCGCGAACATTGCCCGGCCAGCGGTAGCGGGCGAGGACCTCGAGGCATTTGGGGTCCACCTTCCGCGGTTCGGCGCCGGCGTGATCGGCGTTTTTTTGGACGAAATGGTTGACGAGCAGCGGCATGTCTTCGAGACGGTCGCGCAGGGCGGGCATCTCGATGGGGATGACCGCGAGGCGGTAGTAAAGGTCTTCGCGGAAGGAGCCTTCGCGGGTTTTTTCCAGGAGGGACTCGTTCGTCGCGGCGAGGACACGGACATTGATCGGCATGCTCTTGGTTTCGCCGACGCGGCGAATCTGGCGCTCCTGGAGGACGCGCAGGAGCTTGGTCTGGAGGGCCTGGGCCATGGAGTTGACTTCATCCAGGAAGATGGTGCCGCCCTGGGCTTCCTCGAAGAGGCCGATCTTGTCCTGAACGGCGCCGGTGAAGGCGCCTTTTTTATGGCCAAAGAGTTCGGACTCGAGGAGGTTCTCGGGGAGGGCGGAGCAATTGATGGCGACGAAGGGCTGGTGCTCGCGGGAGGAGTTGAAATGGAGGGCGCGGGCGACCAATTCCTTGCCGGTGCCGCTTTCGCCCTGGATGAGGATGGTGGAGTCGGTATCGGCTATTTTTGCAATGAGGTTGTAAATCTCCTGCATGCGCGGACTGGTGCCAATGATGTTCTGGGGCTTGTACTTGTCCTTGACGATGCGGCGGAGGTCGCGGATTTCGCGCTTGTCATTCTGGTACTCCAGGGCGCGCTGCATGGTGTGGAGCAATTCGTCGACTTTGAAGGGCTTGACGATGTAATCGAAGGCGCCGGCCTTGAGGGCCACGACGGCGGTCTCAACGGACTTGTAGGCGGTGATCATGATGAAGGGAGTCTGGGGGAGGATCTCGCGACACTCCTTGAGGACGTCCAAACCGCCGACTTTTTCCATCTTCATGTCGCAGATGACCAATTCTGGCGCGACGGTGCCCAGGCTCTCGATGGCGCGCTGGCCGGAGTTGCACGGGATGGGGTCGTGACCACGCTCCCGGCAGATGGTGGAGATGACATCCACCATCGCGGGCTCATCATCGATGATCATGATTCTGGCCATAAGTTATTCAGAGAGGGCTTTGGGGTGAAGCTTCGGGTGGTGCAAATGGCGGTTTTCGCAAGCGTGGAGTTTATCGCATTGCTGAGAAAATGGAAGGCAAAAAATTCCACGCTAATCGCATTTGAGGGGTCGATTCTCAGCGGTGAAAGAAAACGGCCTCCCAGAACTGTTCCAGCAGGCAAAAATGCGACCGGTGGGGACGAAGAATGAAAACCGGCGGGTCGGGGTTCTTATTTCTGACAGGGGTAACCTGCAGCGCTCGGAGGGAAGTTGATTTAGGAGAGGATCTGGCCGTTTACCATCAGCCAATCGACGGGGTGACGATGCCAGACGATTTCCTCAAAGAGGTTTTTCTCGCTTGGGGCTATGGGAAGGGCGATGAGATCGGCGCGGGCTTTGGGGAGGATGCATCCGAGATCGCGGGGGCGGCGCAAGGCGGAAGCGGGGTTGACGGTGACCATTTCGATGGCCTGGAGGGCGGATAGGGAGGGGTGCCGCTGGCAAACGTGACGCATCTCTTCGAAGAGGCTGAGCGAGTCGGTGCTGGCGAGGCTGTCCGTGCCGAGTGAGACGTTGACCCCGATGGCGCGGAGGCGGTCCATGGGGAAAGGTTGGTGGTCAAAATACCGGTGGCTGGCGGGGCAATGGACCACGTGGACGGGATTCCTTTCCAGAAGGGCAAAATCGGGTTCGTCGAGTTCGTTCATGTGGGCGACGATCCACTCCGGGCCGATGAGGCCCTGGCCGAGGAGGTGGCTGAGCGGGGAGCCGTAACCGCAATCGCTCATATCGCGTCCCATGGAGCGCATGAAGTCGTAGAGTGGGCCGGAGGCGCGGTGGAACATGGCGGCTTCCTCGATGGACTCGGCGAGGTGGGTGGTGACGAGCATGCCATCCTGCCGGGCGATGGCGCTGGCAAGCTGGTAAAGCTCGGCGGAGGCGGTGTAGGGGGCGTGCGGGCTGAGGCCGAAGCCGCCGAGCCATTCGGCATGTTTGCGGAAGAAGATGCCGGCGCCTTCCATGAGGTCTTCGGTGGTGATGCGCTGGCGGATGTCGATCATCTCGTAGAACCACCAGGTGCGGATGGGTGGCCGCGGGAGGCGGTTCATGAGCTCGGGGAAGGATTCGATGTTGAGGACGGTGGTCGTGCCCCATTTGCGAAGCTCTGCAAAGCCGTGCCCAATGGCTTCGAGGTAGTCTTCGTCATCAAAGGAGCACTTGAGAGCGTTGAGCCGCTGGACCCATGCGGTAAAACCGCGTGGCGGCTGAATGGCGCGCCGGAGCATCGTGTAGTCGAGATGGCAGTGGGCGTTGATGAGTCCGGGCATCAGGACCTGCTCGCCCAGGTCGATGACAGTGCCGGTGTAGAGTGCGCCCACTTCGGAAAGCGTCCCGACGGCTTGAATGCGGCTGCCTTTTATTACCACGGCGCCGTTGTCAATGGGCGGACCGCCGGTCATCGGAACCAGGGTGCGTGCGCGGAAGATCATGGCGTGGTGGGCGAGGGGCAAGGGGGCAGGCCGTAGAGTTCCGCATCGAGTTGATGGCGCGACTCGCGTGGGAGGACGGCAGCCAGCCAGGTTGCCAATGTATGGTTAATCCTTCGACTCAAGCCGCGTTGGAGAGCTGAGGGTGTCGGGCGTCGAAGTGCATGACCTGGTCGAGGATCACGTCCGCGAAAAGAGGATCCGTGCCGATGGCGCTGGAGTAGTAGAGACGGTGCCCACCCATCTGGTAGGGATTGTGGTGGAAGACTTCCGCACCGCTGCGAGCGGCGCCGCGGTCTCGCTCGATGCCCAGAAGCACCGGGATGTCCTGATAGGAGTGAAGTCCATCGGAAACGAAAAATGGGACGACGACGACGTTGGGCGAGGAAGTTTGCTTCTGCCAATCGGTGACGAATGGGGCTTCCTCCATGAACATTCCCAGCACCTCGGCGTATCGGTTGCAGGCCCGGATGCGCGAGACCTGCCGCTCGACGGCGAGCCCGGAGTTCTCGTTGAGGGAGGTGCCGTGGCCGACGATGACGAGCGAGGCATCCCGGGAATCGACGCCGGGGGCGATTTCCCGGGCGCGATGAAGCAGGAGATCCGTCATCCGGGAGTGATTTCCCACGGGATCGCAATATTTGAGCGTGCGCGCTGGAAGGCCGGGCAGCGGCGGCAGATGAGTAATGGGGCCGCGGAGGCCAAGCTCGCGCGGGATGATCTTTTGAGTGAAATAGCCTTCGCTGATGAAGTTTGGGACGATGTAAACGTCCGGGCTTTCGACCATGGCGAGGACCTGCCGGAAACTCGGTTCCTCCTTCCAGAAGGCGCAAACGACCTCGGCAAATATGCCGCGGCGCTTGATCTCATCGGCATGGAGGAGCGTGGGTGCGCTGGAATCCGGGTTAACCGTGGACCCGTGGCCCAGCAGGACGAGGGCGCTTCCAGGCTTTTGGAAGTTGGAAACCATAAGGAAAAAACATGCAGACTCCCGCGCGGGAAGTCGAACGGTTTTGCAGGGATTCCAGCGGGGAAGGGGTTCCGGTTACCGCGGCAGTTGATCCTCGATCGCGCTCAGTTTTCGCGGTGTCTCGTCATCGTGGACGTCCAGATCGATTGCCTTGCGGTAGGCGCGGGCTGCCGAATCGAACTGACGCAGGCGCGCCCAGAAATCGCCGAGAAGCTTCCATGTATCCGCGCGCCATGGCTCGTCGCTTGCGATAGCCCGCAGGGCAGTCATGGCGTCAACATTGTGACCGAGCTCGGCCAGGTGCATGATGTAGCGCTTTTGGATGGGCCAGTTCCCGGGAGCGAGTTCAGCGGCTTTGCGGAGGAGATCGAGCCGATCCCTGCGATACTCCTGGAATTGGACGACTGCGATGTCCTGGAGGGCTTCGGGGGCGGTGATGGGGAAGTCGAGGGCTTTCTCGAACTGGTCGTTGGCAAGGTCGTATTGTTTTGTCCGCAAGTATGCGGAGCCGAGGCTGATGAGTCCAAAGGGCTGGTCCGGCGAAAGGAGGAGCGCCTTCTTCAAATCGGCCATACCGGGATCGATGTGGCCTTCGGTGAGTTCCAAGCCGCCCAGGTTGATCAACATGCGGGCGCTTTCTCCTCCATCGGCGATGGTCCGCTCCAGAAAAGAGCGTTGGTCGTGCCAGTCCGGGTTCCGAATATAGGTCCTGACGCCGAGGAAGGCGGCCCAGAGGACCAGGATCAAAATGCCGGAAGGACGCGAGAGGGGAAGCCATGCCGCGGAAAGGAGCATGGCCAGAAGAAGGAATGCGCCGGGGACATAGAGCCAATGCTCGGCGACGCTCGCGTTGAGAGAGAAGAGGCCGCAGATGGGCAGATAGGCGATCCCAAAACAGACGAGCCCGGCGAAAACGGCGTGGTCGCGGCTCCGGGCCCAGCGCATCCATAAGGCGAATGCGGCGAGAAGGAGGGCACCGAGCAGGGTCTGGAATTCGCGGTTCCGGGCCATGTGGAGTGTCGTGGACAGATTGCCCCGGCCAAAGGGTAGCACGTCGCGCTCCATATGGAGATTGACCGGCGCGATGAAGAGACCGGCATACTCGGCAAAGGCGCGCAATGCGATGATTGGCCGCACCGCCCATGACAGGGGCGTGGAGGGTGGGGGAGGGATATGCTCCGCCGTGAGTCGGAGGCAGAGGCTTGCTCCGACCACGAGCACGCACAGCAGAAGTTGGCGCATGACGGCAGGCCGCGGCAGCCGCAGCAAGAAGAGAAGGGCAATGGAAAGCGGGAGGTAAATAACGCCGCTTTCCTTTGAGCAAATCGCGCAAAAGAACATGAGCGCGGCCAGCGCTGCTGCTCTACGGGTGTTGCGTAGCGCGAGCCAGAGTCCGCAGAAGCCGAATAGCGCGGCGAGGGGATCGGCGCGGCCGGAGATGTAGCAGACGGCGGAGGTATAAAGGGGATGGATCGCCCAGAGCAGGGCGATTGTCGCGGCCCATCCCCTTGCATGCGGTCGCTGGAAGAGCGCAAGCAGCCGCTCCATGAACAGGAAAAGAAAGACGGCGGCCAGTGTGTGGATCAGAATGTTGTCGAAATGGTAAAGGGCAGGCTGGAAGCCGGCCCACGCATAGTCCCAGGTGTAGGTGAGCCGCTGGATCGGACGGTAAAAATCGGAGGCCGTCGCGTCGGCGAAGAGAAAATGCCGAAAGCCTTCCGGAATGAGGCGCCAGGAGCGGATAAAGGGGTCCCGCCGGATGAGGGCGGAATCGTCCCAGACGTAGCCGTTCCAAAGCGAAGGAGCATAGACCGCGAATGCGGCGGCCACGATGAGGAGAATGAAGAGGATCCTCTGTTTCAAAGCAGCGATCATGGGAGGACGGGGGAAAGGCGGCAATGCTAAAGCGACCGCTTGCCGCAACGGCGCCGGAGGTGCATTTTGCGCGAATGATCGGACGGTTCGTGATTTTTTCTCTTTGGGTGCTGGGGTGTGCCGTGGCGGCGGATGCCACGGGGGTTGATGCGGGGACGCAGCAGTTGATCGTGGCAACCGCACCGGACTGGAATACGGACCATGGGACGCTGCGGCTTTATGAGCGGGACGCGGGAGGACCGTGGCGGCCTGTCACCGAGGCATGGCCGGTCTTGTTCGGGAAGAATGGCCTGGCTTGGGGGCGCGGAGTGGCCGGGCAGGAGGAACCGGGGTTGCATAAGGTGGAAAAAGACAAGCGCGCCCCGGCGGGTATCTTCCAGGTGGGCGAGGTGTACGGCTATGAAGCGGCGCTGCCTCCGGGGGGCGATTACCCCTACCATCAGGTTACGGAGGCAGACGCCTGGGTCGATGATCCGCGGTCGCCTCACTACAATGAGCATGTGATCGCCGATCCTCGGAATCTGCCTGCGTGGTTCAGTCGGGAACGGATGAAGTCCGGGGATTTTGCCTACCACTGGCTCATCGAAGTCGAGCATAACGAGCACCCGGCCATACCGGGACAGGGGAGCGCAATTTTCTTCCACATCCGCCGTGGCGAAACGCATCCGACCTCCGGTTGCACGACCATGGCGGAGGAGAACCTAGTGCGGATCATCCGCTGGCTGCGGCGGGAGAAACACCCGGAGTACGTGCTGCTGCCCGAGCCGGAGTATGCGAAAAAGCGGGAAGCATGGGGCTTGCCAGCGCTGTAGGTCGATGTGGCAGATTCCGGCTTTTGTTTGCAACCAACGGCATTCAGTGGTACTTTAACTGTTGCAATGAACCTCCTGGCCTTCTTCTCCAATGTTTTCACGGGTGGGGATGGGATCATCATTTTGATCATCGTCCTGGTAATTTTTGGACCAAAGAAACTGCCGGAATTGGCGAAAGGAATGGGCCAGGCGGTCAAGGAGTTTCACAAGGCGAAGGATGAGATTGAGCGGGAATTGGCAAAGGCGCCGGAAGTGACGGTGCAGCCGGCTCCCGGCCAGCAGCCGCGCCAACCGGCGGAACTGCCTGTAGCCCCGCCAGCCGTGGCCGTGGCGGCAGCACCACAAGTTGCGCCTGCCGCACAGGCGGCGCAGCCAGTGGAAGAGACTCATCCTGCCGGGCAAGCGTAACCACCGCCCGTAATAACTGCCCAAAGGGGAAGACGGACTTTTTTGAAATTGCCACCAAGGCTCTGGTCGCTGGTCGCGGTTTGCGTGGTTCCTACGGTTTTTTTTACCGCGCGTGCGGATGACTCCAGGGAGATCGTTTTCGCGAGTTACAATCTGGAAAACTATTTTCAGGCTTCCGATTTTTCCGACGGCAAGGAGAAGATTTCAAAATCGCCTGAGTCCATTGCGGCGGAAATCCGCGTGATCCAGGATATTCATCCTGACATTCTGGGTGTCTGCGAAATGGGGCCGCCGGGGGAATTCGCCGACTTCAAGGCGCGGCTGAAGAGCGCCGGGCTGGATTTTCCGGAAACCGAGTACGTGCGGGGGCCGGACCCGGAGCGGCATGTGGCGTTGCTGAGCAAATTCCCGATCTCGGCGCGCCAATCGCTGACCGATGTGCCCTACCAGATGGACGGCCGGGAAGAGAGGGTGACCCGGGGCATCCTGGATGTGACCGTGTCCGTAGGGGAGACGAAGCTCCGCTTCATCGGCGTGCATTTGAAGTCGAAATTCAAGGATACATGGGAGAATGAGGCCGAACTGCGCCGCAATGAGGCGCACTTGCTGAGAAAGCACCTCGACGATGTGCTGGACGCGGATGCCGGGACAAAGCTCGTGGTGTACGGCGATTTTAACGACACGAAAAATGAGCAATGCCTCAAGGAGGTCATGGGGCCGCGAAATTCCGGGCACTCGATGAGGGATCTCTGGCTGAAGGATTCGGACGGCGACCATTGGACGGAGTATTGGAATACGGCGGATATATATTCGCGGATCGATTACATCCTCGTGGCTCGGGACCTTTTGCCGGCCGTGGACTATCCGAAGAGCTACGTTTACCGCACCCCGTACTGGAACGAAGCAAGCGATCACCGTGCTGTTGTGGCGGCTTTCCGCCTTGAGAAAATCCAATGACAAGGCTCGGATGGCTCAGTTCTTGTGTGGTGGCCGGCTTGTCGTTGTCGGTCGGTGGGATCGCCCGAGGGGATGCGGATGCAGACTGGCGGCAAATTGAGGCGATGGACTCAAACGCCCCGGCGGGCCAATGGAAGAGCCGTGCGGAAGCGGAAGCCGGCACGCTGGAATACCTTGGGAAGCAGGAACAGGAGTTGCGCGGCTTCCTGGCAAGTTATCCGGACGACCCGCATGCGCCCGATGCAAAGCTGCGGCTGGCCCATCTGCTTGCGACGCGGGCCGATCTTGAGCAGAAACCGTCCGAGCGGCGCTCGGCGGACGCCATTCTGGATGAATTGGAGCGGGAACCGGCGATGAAGGATCGGCGGGGCGACGTAGAGTTTGCGCGGATATCGATCTTCATGCAGCGTGTGGACGCAGTTATGGGGCAGAACCGGGACACATTGCTGGAGAAGGCGCGGGCCTTTGCGAAGGAGTTTCCGGGCGACCGCCGCGTGGCGCCTTTGCTGGCGGAGATCAAGGAGGCGCCGCGCGAACAGGAATGGACGGACCTGGTATTTTCGAACAACAAGCTCTACCGCTGGATTCGTTACGACGCGCCGCCGGGCTCGCACGGCAGCCTTGCCGAACTCCAGTTTTATTCCGGCGATCGCCGGCTGGACGGATTTCGCTTTGGCACGATCGGCGAGCACGAGGGCCGCGGTTGGCGCAACGCTTTCGATAATGAGCCGAAGACCGCGCGTAGCCTGCTGGAGCAGGCCCGGCCCATTGCGAAGACTGTGGAATTGCAGGCGCGCATCGGGGACGACCTGAAGCGCCTCGGGCTCCTTGGAAAACCGCTTCAGATGCAGTGGTTTTCCGTGCAAGGTGAGCGAATCGACCTCCAGAAATTGAGGGGGAAGGCGGTGCTTATCTATTTCTTTGCGAGCTGGTCGTCGCCGGCGATGTACGAGTTGGACTGGGTCAAGCAACTTGCCGCGCGCGCGGACCCGGAATCGGTGCGGATGCTCGGGATTTGCCTCGATAATGATCCGGTGGCGGTGCCCACGCTGCTGGCCGATCACGGGATCAATTGGCCAGTCTATTGCGATGGACGCGGCTGGCAGGGGGAACTGGTGAGGAGCCTGGGAATCAATGAGCTCCCGGAACTCTGGATCGTGGACCGGGCGGGGATTCTTCGCTCTCTGGACGCGAAGCAGGATGCGGAGGCATTGATCGAAAGCGCTGTCCGGCAATGAGGCTTATTTGCAGTTGTCAGCACGAAAGCGATGCGGTAAGACACCGAACCGCTACCCACGGCTTATGATTCGACCTGTATTTATCTCTTTCTCGGTTGCGACCGCCCTCTTCCTGACCGCATGCGAGTCGGATCAGCAGCAGAAGGCGCATCCGAAGGACCATCACACGTTTGGCTATACAGGGGAGCCCGGGACGGAGACGGGGACTGGCACGCCCAGCACGGATACTGGCACTACGCCGCCGTCGTCAGGAACAGAAACTTCGCCGGATAGTGGACCGATTGCGCCTCCGCCACCTCCGCCACCCTCCACAGGCGCCAAGCCGGACAACGGGACTGGCACCGGCGGCACGACGAGCGCGCAGAAGAAAGATTATCCTTATGCGACGCCGGTGGCTGGGAAGCCTGGTTTTGTGACGAGCCCTTACGCGCCCTACTCGGGCTATGTTGATGTCCGCGGTTTCCCGCCCGGGACGGAAGTCAAGGACCCGTATACGCAGAAGGTCTTCCTGGTGCCATAACGGGAGGCCGCTGAAAGGAGGGTAGAGGGACCTACAGGCCCACTGGGTCCGATGGCATCTATTGTTGGAGTGGCGCGGTTGGGTATGAATTGAGCCGCCCGGAGTCTTTTGAAATTTTTGCCGATGTCCTTTTCGTCCATTGCGATACTCAGTCCCGGCTTGCTGGGGGGGTCGCTCGTGCTGGCGGTCCGGCAACGAATGCCAGGCGTCCAGATACGAGTGTGGGCGCGGCGGCAGGAGAGCGTTGAGAATGTGCTCGCCAAGGGGTTCGCGGACGCGGCGTCCACCGATGCCGCGGAGATCGCCAGGGGAGCGGAGCTTATCGTGTTTTGCATGCCCATCGGGGGAATGCCGGAGGTCGCGGAGCGGATTGTGGGAGTTGTGGGGCGGGATGCGCTTGTGACCGATGTCGGCAGCGTAAAGCAACCGGTGGTGGAACGGCTGGGGAAGATTTTTCGAGGACGCGCTGAGTTTGTGGGGAGCCACCCCATGGCTGGCGCTGAGCACGCGGGGATGGAGGCGGCACGCGGGGATTTGTTCGAGGGGGCGGTTGCTTTTGTGACGCCGGAGGAAGGGACGAGGAAGGAAACCGTCCAGGCGGTCGCGGCCTTTTGGGAGCAGGTCGGTTGCCGGGTGGCGATTGCGACACCGCGAGCCCATGACGAGGCGGTTGCGCTCGTGAGCCATCTGCCGCACCTGGCAGCAGCGGTATTGGTACAAACGGTATTGGGCGAGAACCCTGCCGCGCTCGATTGGCGCGGGAATGGATTTCTCGATACGACGCGTGTAGCCTCTGGTCCGCCGGCCATGTGGGCCGAGATCCTGGTGGAAAATCGGGACGCGGTAAAAAAAGCAATTCACGCAATGATTGAAAATCTCTCGGAGGTCACCAAACTCCTTGATGCCGAAGAGACCGGAGGCGTCGAACATTACCTGGCGGAAGCCAAGGGCGCGCGGGACCGGCTCAAACAGAAAATGATTTCATGACGCATTGGAAAATACATCGGGCGCCGGTCATCCATACGGAGATCCAGGTGCCGGGAGACAAGAGCATCTCCCACCGCGCAGTCTTTATCGCCGCGCTCTCAAACGGGCCGTGTGTGATCCGGGGCTTCCTGCCCAGCGAGGATTGCATGGCAACGGTATCCGCGGTCCGGGCGCTGGGAGTAAGGATCGAGCAGCCGGAGCCGACGACGCTCGTAGTGCATGGAACGCGCAAGCAATTCACGGCCCCGAAAGGGGATATCGACTGCGGCAACTCCGGGACGACCATGCGGTTGCTGGCGGGCATCCTCGCGGCGCAGCCGTTTAAATCGCGGCTCATTGGGGATGCGTCACTGTCAATGCGCCCCATGAAGCGGGTTGTCGAGCCGCTGACCGAGATGGGGGCGAAGATCACGACCGAAGGGCCGAAGAACTCGCCGCCGCTGCTCATCGAAGGGGCCAAGCCGCACCCGATTACCTATTTTATGCCGGTGGCGAGCGCGCAGGTGAAGAGTGCCATCCTGCTGGCGGGACTTTTTGCGAAGGGGAAGACGAGCATTACAGAGCCGAGCCAGAGCAGGGACCACACGGAGCGGATGCTGAGTTATTTCCTGGTTCGTCCGCAGCGGGATGATTTGACGGTTTCTATAGTGGGGGAGCAGACGCCTGAGTCGCGGGATTTTACCGTTCCCGGGGATATATCGAGCGCGGCGTTCTGGCTGGTGGCGGCGGCGGCGCAGCCGAGGTCGCACCTCTTGGTAAAGGACGTGGGGCTCAATGAGACGCGGACGGGGGTGCTGGCGGTATTATTGCGTATGGGAGCGCACGTGCGTGAAATTATCGAGGAAGTGGACGAAGGCGAGCCGCACGGATCGGTGGAAATCCAGGGGGGACACCTTAAGGGGACGACGATCCAGGGACGGGAAATCCCGAATGTTATCGACGAAATCCCGATTCTCGCGGTGGCGGGAGCGCTGGCGCAGGGGACGACGATCATCGCCGATGCGAAGGAGTTGCGGATCAAGGAGACGGACCGGCTGGCGGCGATTGCGACCAATCTCAAGGCGATGGGGGTCGAAGTGACCGAGCAGGAGGATGGGCTGGAGATCATCGGCGGCGCGCCGCTGCGAGGGGCGCGCCTGCAGAGTTTCGGCGATCACCGGATCGCGATGGCGTTCGCGGTGGCGGGATTGTTTGCCGAAGGGGAGACGATCATCGAGGATGTGGATTGCGTGGCGACCTCTTATCCAAATTTTTACGAGACGCTCGAGCACATCATGAAGCCGCCGCGTGAATCACAAATCCCGGTAATCGGCGCACTCCCGAACCGTGAAACATAGATCGGGAAAGTTGTAGCCGTGCGGAACAGTACCATTATCGCAATAGACGGTCCGGCGGCATCCGGAAAGAGCAGCGTGGCCAAGGCCCTGGCGCGGCGGCTGTTGCTGGCGTATGTGAATTCCGGGGCGATGTACCGCGGGGTGACCTGGTGGATATTGCGCCAGGGGGTTGACGCGCAGGACCCCGGGGCGGTCAATGACCTGCTGCCCCGCATGTTGGTGGAATGCGGGCTGGAGCATGGGGCGTCGACCATCCGGGTCGGCGGCCTTGACCCACAGCCGTATTTCTGCGACGAGGCAGTCAACCAGAATGTCTCGGCGATCGCGCGCATGCCGGAAATCCGGCGGATACTCGTCCAGAAGCTGCGGGAATACGGAGAGCGCTGCGATCTGGTCATGGAAGGGCGGGACATCGGGTCGGTCGTGTTTCCGGATACGCCGTACAAGTTTTACATCGATGCCTCGCCTGAGGTGCGGGCCCGGCGGCGCGCGCTGCAAGGGCAGCGGGACGCGATCACGGACCGGGACCGGGCGGATACATCGCGGAAGACGTCGCCGCTGACGATTGCCGAGGATGCCTATGTGATCGACAGCTCGAACCTGACGATGGATGGAGTCGTGGGAGAGATCATCGGTCGGCTGAAGCTGAAAGGACTCGAGATCCCGGATTGAGATGGCAACGCAAGGGACCGCGTCACGCTCGTACGTGGAGATGCATGGATGGTACCGGTTTGGCTATAAGCTGAGCTGGCTGCTGGCACGGTTGTTGTTTCGCTTTGAGGTGACGGGGCGGGATAAGATTCCGAACAAGGGTGGCTGCATCCTGGCGATGAATCACGAGAGCTACCTCGACCCGCCGCTGGCGGGGATGTGCTCGCGGCGGCCGATTTACTTCCTGGCGCGCAAGACCCTGCTGGAATGGCCGCTCCTGGGGCCGATTTTTCCAAAAGTGAATGTGGTGCCGGTGGATCAGGACCGGGCGGACATGAGCGCGCTCAAGACCGTCATCAAGCTGGTGAAGGCGGGGGAATGCACCATTGTTTTTCCCGAGGGAGCGCGAACGCTGGACGGGAGCCTGCAACCGGCGCAGCCGGGGTTGGGATTGATCATTGCCAAGACGCTGGCGCCGGTCGTGCCGATGCGGATTTTTGGCGCTCACGAGGCGTTCCCTCGGGGCGCGAAGGGCTTTCATCTGCGGAAAATCCGGATTGTGGTGGGAGACGCGATGGTCTTCACCGAAGCGGATATGGAAGGGAGCGGACGGGAGTTGTACCAGCGGCTGAGCGAGCGGGTGATGGAGCGGATCGCGTCGATTCAATTAGGAGCCTGAGACTCCCGCGGAGGCGCAGAGACGCAGAGAATACTGCTGCGAGGAGAATCTCCCGCTGCGGCGCGGGGACGACGAGAAACTCTGAATGGAATCCAAAACCTCCGCGTCTCTGCGCCTCTGCGGGAGAAACACCCATTAAAAAAAGCGAAGAACCATTTTTCAACAGGCTCCCAGGCCGGGATGGACATTGCGGGGCGGGCGCGGATAAATGGGGCAATGCCAACCCCGGAAAAGGAAGCGCTGACCATCGAGCCCTGGCAGGCGGGGATTGCGCTGGCGACGCTGCTATTGGTGGGCGGAGTGACGGTGTTTACGGCATGGGACCGGATGCACACTGCCGCGGTCGAGGATGTCATCACGCCGACGGCGGTTGGTGATTCCCATTCCGTGCCGGAACCGAAGGGCCGCACGGGAGCCATCGGGCTGAAGTATCAGGGGCAGGAACTGGATATGGTCTCCGAAAGCAAAATCCGGGACGCGAGGTTAGTCCGGGTGGGTACGGATGATAGCGGGGTCTACTCGGTTTATCGTCCGGCGGATGACAAGGGGCTGGCGAAGGACCATTTTTTCATGAAGGTGCAGACGAACGAATTTATCGAGGTGACGGAGGAGTAGGGGGATGGGGAATTCGGATTTCGGAATTCGGATTTCGGAATGAGGATGTTTGCCGCCTTCGGCGGGTCGGTGATGGATTTATGCAGGACGGGGAAGGTTTTGGCGTTTGCGGCTCATGAGGATGGCTGTGAGGAGGAGGAGGGCGGCGACGGGCTGGATGGCCATGAAGAGCGGGGTCTTGAGGTGAGGAAGCAGGCTGTTGCGGGCTACAGCGGCGAGGAGCAGGGCGAAGGCGGCGCACGCTGGGAGGCGGGTGGCGAGCGGATTGGGACGGGCGAATGACTCGGCGAGGGCGAGGCAGGCGGCAGGGGCCAGGACGATGTAGGTCTGGTTTTCCGTGGCGGGACCGAGGAGGAGCATCCAGACGGAAACCAGGAGGAATAGTGGGGACAAGATGTCGAGGAGATCGACGGCCTTGCGGGATTGATTCCAAACGAAAGCGGCGAGGGCGACGCCGGCGAGGGCCTGGAGCGCAGTGTAGGCCAGCGGGGTGATTGACAGATTGCCGAGGCGGACGAGGAGATACCAGAGATCGAGCGGCGCATCCTTCATCGGGTAATGGAACCGGTCATCGGCGAGGCGGGTCTGGAGCCAGGCGTGATATTGACCGGAGACGTAATGGGGCTGCTGGAGGGCGAAGGGGAGGAGGGCCAGGAGCAGGAGTGCGAGCGCGAATCGCCATGTGAGCTGGCGCGGCCGCAGAACGCAGAGGAGCAGGCCGAGGGCGACGGGGTAGATCTTGAAGGTGGTGGCGATGCCGAGGGCGATGGCGGAAACGGTCCACGCTTCCCATTGCAAGGCGGCGACCGAGAGCATCATGAGGCCGGCGATCAGGGGATTGGCCTGGGCGTTGTCGATGTTGCCGATGGACAGGGGGAGGACGCCGACGAAAACGAGGCCGCGAAATGCCGGTGGGATGCGATGGAAGACGCCGGAGCGCAAGAGCGCTCCCAGGCCGAACAGGAATGTCCCGGCGGCCAGGATGCGCCAGAGGATTGCGGCAAGAGCAAGGGGCAGCCTGGCAAGCAGGCTGAAGAACCAGGCAATGACGGGCGGATAGACGAAGCCGCGCCAACTCGTGTAAAGGGGCTGGGAAGCGGTCCAGGCGGAGCCGCCAGTCAGGTAGGTGGTCAGCGAGGTGGGCCGGGCGGGATGGAGGCCGGACCGCAACAGCAGGGCCACGAGGACCGCGCCCCAGAGCAGCGAGGCAACGATGGTCCAGAGGGGCTTTTTCGAGGGCATTGAAACGGGCATCAGTGTGGCGGCGCCGGGATACTTTGCATAGATTCTTTCGACCCGGGGTAGCGGATACCGGTCTGTCCCAAGCATGCCGTACCTCGATCTCCACCCCATGCTTACAAAGGGGAATATCCCTTTTTTTTGCGCACGTGCGCGATATTTCTCACGAAAGGCTCACTGGAAAAGGGGTCCAGGAGATGCTCGGAACCAGGGGCGTTTTTGTCACGATTTGCTGCATGACCCGAATGCCACTAAGTTAAGCGCCCTGAGGTTAAGGGCCAAAGGCCCGTCCCAAGCCAGCCCAGGGTGGAGCGAGGAACGAGCGCAGCCCTGGGTAACCGGCCCGAACGGGCCAAGCCCTGAAGGGGCGCAACAACTCCTCCGTAGACCCCGCAAAATCGTCCAAAACCGCGCCATTGCCGCATGACCCCCAGTTTCTCTGGGAATGTTGCCATTTGCATGAAATTGCCCCGGTTGAAACGCAAGTTGCACGATGCGGCCTGCGGGGCGGTCGAGGATGTAAGTCATTCGAGCGGAGCCTTTTGGACTCCGCTCGAATGAAAAGAAAACGCTTTTGAGCACGATGTCCGCGAACTGGCGCGGAGGGAAGCGGCTTGCGCTATCTAACTTTGTCTTGAATAACATGTACAATTAGGCATTTCTGGTGGGGCGGGCAAGGAGATTTTCTTATGAGCGGCACCCCAGACTTACATTTGGCATTTGATGTTGGTCACAGTTCGATTGGTTGGGCGGTATTAAAAGCGGCAAACGGGCAAGCGCCGGAGCTTCTCGGGTGCGGCTCGGTGATATTCCCCGCCGATGATTGTCTGGCGTCGCAACGACGTGGTTTTCGCCGGCAGCGCCGACATATCCGGGCCACGCGACAGCGGATCGCGCGGATGAAGACGTTGATAGAGCATTTGGGAACGCTGACGCGGGAACAACTGGACGCCAATGATCGCGCATGGCCATGGCTTCTCGCCGCCCGGGTTCTTGCCGGCGGCACGCCTCTTACATGGCCGGAGCTTTGGGACGTCCTTCGGTGGTATGCGCACAATCGCGGCTACGATGGCAACAAACGCTGGAGCGAGGCTGAGGCGGCCGCTAAAGCCGAGGATACGGAAAAGGTGAATAACGCTCGCGAGCTTTATAAAAAATTTGGAACGAGCACGATGGCGGCAACTTTCTGTGCGGTATGCGGCCTCGATCCACTAGGAAGCAAGAGATCCTGCGCTCTTGCGGGTGACAAACGTCCAAAGGCGCTGAACGCGGCGTTTCCGCGGGAGGATGTGGAGGCGGAGGTCCGCGCGATCCTAGAGAGGCAGGCCGGTTTTTTGCCAAAGGTGGATAGCGCGTTCATTCGCGCTCTGTTCGAGGATTGGAAAGCGATCCCGTACGATGGACTCAAGCTTCCGCTCCGGTTTAGCGGCGGGTTGCTATTCGGGCAGATCGTGCCACGTTTCGAAAACCGGATCGTCGCCCGGTGTCCCGTCACGTTTGAGCGCATTTTTCGGGAAAGGCTGGCCGAAACGAACGATAGGGGTTGGGCGAAAAAGATCGCGGATAAGCTCGCGAAAGTTCCCTCGAAGGAATGCCGGGAGTTTTATGAGTATCGATGGGCGATGCAGCTTGCTAATGTGATGATCTCCGGATCGAACGGAAAGGCTGAACGCCTCATCAAAAATGAATCATGGCGAAGGTCAGTCGATGCGAAGATGCGTGAACGCGGGTTTCTCACGCCGGGGGAATTCAAGAAGGTCGTGAGGGAACTGACCGGCGGCGCAGCGGATAACTTGGGCCAAATGCTGCTCCACCCGGATGCGCAAAAGGCGCTGTTGCTCGATCCGGTAAAGAAGCTGATCACGGGTGATTCGCTGGTCGCGACGCTCTGGCCATTACTGCCAGAGCGGTTGCAAAAGAGGGCGATGGGAAAATGGCGGCGAGGGAAGATGTTGTCAGTTGGGGAATTGATCGCTGACATTCCGGACGAAGAGAGGTCGGAGATTAAAATGGCGATTCAGAAGTGTCTGGACGGCGAAAATACGAAGAAGCGAAACCGCGCCGAGACAGTCACCCATGATGAGTTTGTTGGCGTGCAACTGCGAGTGGAGCAGTTGGACGGGCGGGCTCCATATCACCGTGACGTTCTGCGGAATGCAGTGGCCGATGTCATGGACCGGGGGATTCATCCAACGGAGGAGGGAGGCTGTCTATTTCGGAGCGAGGCTATCCGCAACGCGCAGCTTCAACGCGCAATCGACGAGCAGACAAACAACCACCTTGTGCGCCACCGGTTGCTGATTCTGGACCGGCTGCACCGGGATATTTTGAAAGAGTACGCCAGTGGCGACAAAAGCCGGGTGGAGCGGGTGACGATCGAAGTGAATCGCGACCTGCGTGAGATGTCGGGAAAGACCGCAAAAGAGGTGAAGCAGGACCTTGGACAGCGCTTGGCGAATTTTAATAGCGTCAGCGACCGGCTGAAAAGGGCGTTTGCAGGGAAGGACCTGCGGATTACGCCCGGCCTGATCCGAAAGGCGCGGGTTGCCGAAGACCTTGGTTGGAGATGTCCTTACACGGGTAAGGGATTCGATGAATTCGACCTGCTTTACCGGAAGGTGGACAAGGACCACGTCATTCCGCGGAGCCAGCGACCGAGCGACAGCTTGGATTCGCTTGTCATTACCTTCAATGAGGTTAACAGGTTGAAGGGCAAGCGGACGGCGCTGCGTTTTATCGAGGACGAGCAAGGGAAGGCGGTTGAGGGAATGCCAAACCTGACCATGAAAACGCTGGCAGGTTACATCAAGGATGTGGAGGCATTGGAGTCCTTCAAAGGGCACGACGACGACAAGCGGCGGAAGAGGAACCGGAAGCGCATGATGCTGGTGCGTGATTTTGTGGAAAAGGAATTCATTCCTGCCGATCTAACACAAACCTCTCAACTGGTGCGGCTTGGGGCTCAGGGATTGCAAAAGGAGTATTTGGGAGCCTCGAAGAAACCGGTGATCACATCGTTGCCGGGGAGCGTTACTGGCGCAGTGCGGAAATGCTGGGACTTGCTGGGCTGTCTGAGCGCGGCAAATTCACAGGTGCTCGACCCCGTGACTGGCGAGGTCCGAACGAAGACGGAGATTCGAGAAATTACCCACATGCACCACGCGCTAGACGCATGTGTATTGGCGTTTGCCTCGCTCTTCCTGCCGGGGAGAGGGCGCGATGGGGAAGGCTGGAAATTACTGGTTAAGCGGCGGCTCAATGCGGATGAGCAGGCTCGCGCTCACGAACTTTTCAAGGACTACATTAAGTTTGAAAAAGATGGAACGTCGCATCTGATTGATCTGCCTAGGCCATTCAAGGATCAAATCCGAAGATGTATCGCCGAGCGGCGGGTGGCTCAGCACATCCCCGCTCAAATGAGTGGACTACCGGCGCAATTAAACGCGTGGGGTGTAGAGCGTATTCAAGAGGGCCGTGTATGGCTGCATCAGTCTATCCGCCAACCGGACGGATCGCGTAAGAAAAATTTGAAGGATGTCGATTTGAATAAGGTTATCGGGCTAAGTCCCGAAGAGGGGAATGGCAAGTTGAAGGCGATTCGGGGAGCGTTGATTCTCGACCAGAATTACGGGATTGCGATTCTTGAAAAGGCCGAGGGATTGCCCTCCCCCAAGGGTAAATCAAAATCTAGAGCGGCCTCTCCTGTTGTAGAAATAGTACCTTATCATAAGGTTTGGCACCGGCTGGAGACATTGAAAAAGACCAATAAGGACTGTATGCCGCGGATTTTACGCTCTGGTCAGTCGATTCATGTGCCACGAGGCACACATACTGGATTTTGGCGCATTTTTTCAGTTAAGAACAATGCTGATGGTCTAGCCGTTGCCCTAGGTGACATCGACGCCTTGCATCATCGAAATGATAAACAGAACGTCAGGATACTAACACTGCTACGCGATGGATTGAGGATTGTCGGGTCGTCTCTCTGTGGTATCGATGCCGGCGTGTCGGATTTGATAACCGGAATGCCACCCCTTCCGGTTGAAAAGCCGGAAGGGAGTTCAAGGCAAAGCTGAAAACAACATCTGTGTTACGTCCACAAATGACGATTCCGCTAAAATATATAAGGCGCCACGACAGTCGTGCTGCTGGATGCAGCCTCAGACTAGCGTGACGCCTAGCGCTCGAATAACAATATGCACATCGCCCTTTATAGAAGGACTTCGTCACAAAGCAGTTATTTTCATTTTCGCTACTGGCAGATTATCGCCATTGGCAATGGCACTCTTGGTTTTCGCGGAATTGAGCAGCAAATTAGAAGGTCGCAACACTTCGACGAAGTTGCAAGGATATTTATGATTCTGCTATTGCCGGAGAGACTCGTCCCGGACCATTGAGGTTGCTGGGCTCACCATGTCTTTCCACATCGTCAGCATCGACTCGCCGCAGTGCTCGATCAGTTGTCGGGATGGGCAACTGACGTGCAAGGTAGCTGGGGAGCCAGAAAAGACCCTGCCAATCGAGGATGTGGCGTCGATTATCATCACGAGTTTTTCGGCGAACATCCATTCGCACCTTTTCCTGGAGGCGGCGAAGCATGGGGTGGCGCTGATTATTTGCGAGGATTTCAAGCCGGTGTCGCTGGTGCTGCCGGCGAACCGGTCGACTGATACTTTGCTGACGCGGGCGCTGCTGAAGCTGGACGAGCCGAAACTTGAACGGCTGTGGCAGGCGACGGTGGATGCGAAGTGCCGGAATCAGCACGCGCTGGCGGAGCATCTTGCGCCGGGGGATGCGGCGCTGCCTGGGCTGCGGGCGTGCGCGTTCGGCAAGAAACCGCACAAGGAGGGCATCTGCGCGAAGGCGTTCTGGGGGGTATTCGGGCGCGCGCTGGGAGAGGCGGAGTTTTCGAGGGAGCGAGGGTCGGGTTCGCTGAACTCGCTGCTGAATTATGGCTACGCGGTGCTGCTTTCGACGGTGCTGCAAAAGCTCTTCGGGGTGGGGTTGGACCCGACTTTCGGGGTATCGCATGTGCCACGGGAGCGCTCGACTCCGCTGGCATATGATCTTATGGAGCCCTTCCGGCCCTGCGTGGATGCGCGGGTGGCGGCGTGGGCGCTGAACAGGAGAGGGCATGGGGAAAGCGATGCATCGCATGATGCTTCTTCGTCAGGGCCTCAGCCTTTTACCGTGACGCCGGAGTTTCGCAAATGGGTGACGGCCTTTCCGCTTGATCGCGTGGAATACCTGGGGCTGGAGCTGGATGTGCGCTCGTGCATCGAAGGGGTGGTGCGGGGCTTCCGGCGGGCGGTGCTGACGGGGGACCTGAAACATTACCGGCCATGGACACCGAAAAATTCAAAATGGGCTGGCTTGTCGTAGCTTTCGATCTGCCGACGGGGACGAAGGCGCAACGGAAGGCGGCGCATGACTTCCGCGAATGGCTGAAGGATGACGGTTATCAGATGATGCAGTTCAGCGTGTATGCGCGCGCTTGCGTGACGTTCGCGCGGCAACTGACGCACGTGGAGCGGGTGAAATGCAATCTGCCGCCGGAGGGAAGTGTGAGGGTGATTTTCGTGACGCGGGCGCAATGGGAGCGCAGTTTCGTGATCCACGGCGCCCCTGCTTCCGAGGCGTCACCGGAGGAAATGCCTGAGCAAATTCAGCTTTGGTGAGGCCTTTTGGAGCCAGGCGCCGGGTGGAACTGGCTGAAAATCAACCAGTTCCACCCAGCGATTCTGTCCGCCCTTAAAAGGGATTCAAGGCAAAGCTGGAAGTCGTATGTCGTTGGCGATGGGTGGATTCTGTCCGCCCTTAAAAGGGATTCAAGGCAAAGCTGGAAATCGTATGTCGTTGGCGAAGGTTGGATTCTGTCCGCCCTTAAAAGGGATTCAAGGCAAAGCAGTGATGCGATTGTCCACATGATTTGCGAAATTCTGTCCGCCCTTAAAAGGGATTCAAGGCAAAGCGACGCGTACCCGCTCGTGCAGAGTTAATATATTCTGTCCGCCCTTAAAAGGGATTCAAGGCAAAGCTGGAATGCCGCTACTGAAAACTATCCGAAAATTCTGTCCGCCCTTAAAAGGGATTCAAGGCAAAGCTTCAGGAAATGCGCAGCCGAAAGACTGCCATATTCTGTCCGCCCTTAAAAGGGATTCAAGGCAAAGCGGTTGGTTGTGGCGACTGTTGCGCTCATCGATTCTGTCCGCCCTTAAAAGGGATTCAAGGCAAAGCCGGGAACGAGCGCAGATGCCGCTGAGAGGTATTCTGTCCGCCCTTAAAAGGGATTCAAGGCAAAGCTGGCCCGCAGCTTGATTGGCTCACGCTTCTATTCTGTCCGCCCTTAAAAGGGATTCAAGGCAAAGCAGTGGATAGCCTCTCCACTTGGATAGCCGAATTCTGTCCGCCCTTAAAAGGGATTCAAGGCAAAGCAACCCAGCCGTCAGGCACGACTGTCGGCAAATTCTGTCCGCCCTTAAAAGGGATTCAAGGCAAAGCAAAGGCAGAGACGCTATAGACTCGCTGAGCATTCTGTCCGCCCTTAAAAGGGATTCAAGGCAAAGCGGGTCGTTTGCGCTGGTAGAAACCTGCTCAATTCTGTCCGCCCTTAAAAGGGATTCAAGGCAAAGCGGAGGGCGCGAGCGTTCCTTCCTTGACTGGATTCTGTCCGCCCTTAAAAGGGATTCAAGGCAAAGCAATGGGATTCTTCTCCACAACCGAAAGCGCATTCTGTCCGCCCTTAAAAGGGATTCAAGGCAAAGCGAAGACCCGTCGAACATCAAGCGTTTCTACATTCTGTCCGCCCTTAAAAGGGATTCAAGGCAAAGCGCAACTCGCCGCCGCCGTGCTTCCGCTCGTATTCTGTCCGCCCTTAAAAGGGATTCAAGGCAAAGCACGGTTTCCAGCCGGGGGTGGAGGCTCTTAATTCTGTCCGCCCTTAAAAGGGATTCAAGGCAAAGCAGCCGTTTGCTGTGCCTGTTTTTCGGCAAGATTCTGTCCGCCCTTAAAAGGGATTCAAGGCAAAGCGACAAATCGGCACTCAAGATATTCGGACCTATTCTGTCCGCCCTTAAAAGGGATTCAAGGCAAAGCCAGCGGGCTTTCTGGTGATCAGCGGGGACATTCTGTCCGCCCTTAAAAGGGATTCAAGGCAAAGCTCCAAGCTCTTTCATCAGCTTTTCGCAATATTCTGTCCGCCCTTAAAAGGGATTCAAGGCAAAGCTGATAGCCCATCCGGTCTGTTCTGGCAGATATTCTGTCCGCCCTTAAAAGGGATTCAAGGCAAAGCTGGGACGTTGGAAGCAAGGGGCTGCGTCCGATTCTGTCCGCCCTTAAAAGGGATTCAAGGCAAAGCAAGCGATGGTGGCGGCACGGCTCCTACTTAATTCTGTCCGCCCTTAAAAGGGATTCAAGGCAAAGCACAGCGGGCTTTCTGGTGATCAGCGGGGACATTCTGTCCGCCCTTAAAAGGGATTCAAGGCAAAGCATGGAGCTTATCCGGTGCAACCGAACCAGGATTCTGTCCGCCCTTAAAAGGGATTCAAGGCAAAGCAACGAGGCCGGCGGATACCCGCTGTTGATCATTCTGTCCGCCCTTAAAAGGGATTCAAGGCAAAGCGAGGCCGGCACCACTTACGAGTGCGCCCATATTCTGTCCGCCCTTAAAAGGGATTCAAGGCAAAGCGACAACGACGTGCTCACGCAGCTCGTCGCCATTCTGTCCGCCCTTAAAAGGGATTCAAGGCAAAGCCTCGATACCTTCCTCCAACGTAACCGACGCATTCTGTCCGCCCTTAAAAGGGATTCAAGGCAAAGCGTGGCGGCAAGCAAAAGCAAATGCGGAACGATTCTGTCCGCCCTTAAAAGGGATTCAAGGCAAAGCTCCCGGAGCATTCACACCTTTCTCCAAACTATTCTGTCCGCCCTTAAAAGGGATTCAAGGCAAAGCGGCGTCCAGGTCCTCGACGAGAAAGGCGGCATTCTGTCCGCCCTTAAAAGGGATTCAAGGCAAAGCGAGCGGGCCATCGCTCACGGCGCGATCACCATTCTGTCCGCCCTTAAAAGGGATTCAAGGCAAAGCTGGGAGCTTGATCTTCACGATAGCTCTTGTATTCTGTCCGCCCTTAAAAGGGATTCAAGGCAAAGCGGGGCACGGATCAATATGGACGAGCCGATAATTCTGTCCGCCCTTAAAAGGGATTCAAGGCAAAGCGAGGGTAAAGCCTTCATCGCCAAGCTCCATATTCTGTCCGCCCTTAAAAGGGATTCAAGGCAAAGCACCGTCGAGCACTACGAACTGATTTCCGTCATTCTGTCCGCCCTTAAAAGGGATTCAAGGCAAAGCTGTAACCCACCAACACAATCGGCGCATCTTATTCTGTCCGCCCTTAAAAGGGATTCAAGGCAAAGCTAAGACTTGCGTCTCCTATAGCCATATAGGATTCTGTCCGCCCTTAAAAGGGATTCAAGGCAAAGCGATTTCTTTGTGCTGTCGAAGAATTTCTGATTCTGTCCGCCCTTAAAAGGGATTCAAGGCAAAGCATCTACTCCGCAGCGAACGGGCAGGTCACGATTCTGTCCGCCCTTAAAAGGGATTCAAGGCAAAGCAACGGTCTCGATCAGATCACCCAACAGGATATTCTGTCCGCCCTTAAAAGGGATTCAAGGCAAAGCGCATGCGACGTTTACCTCTTCGCGACACGCATTCTGTCCGCCCTTAAAAGGGATTCAAGGCAAAGCTGTCCTTACGTAGGCGCCGGATTTGTTCTTATTCTGTCCGCCCTTAAAAGGGATTCAAGGCAAAGCCACCACGTGGACCTGCGTATTCACCCGATCATTCTGTCCGCCCTTAAAAGGGATTCAAGGCAAAGCTCGGCGTGAATCGTCATGACGTCGTATGCCATTCTGTCCGCCCTTAAAAGGGATTCAAGGCAAAGCATGGAGAGTTGCCTATTGCCGCGAGTACAGATTCTGTCCGCCCTTAAAAGGGATTCAAGGCAAAGCGCCGCAAACATGGACCTCGTCCGCGAAACGATTCTGTCCGCCCTTAAAAGGGATTCAAGGCAAAGCTGGGGCTGGAACCCTTCGCCGTTTCGCGGAATTCTGTCCGCCCTTAAAAGGGATTCAAGGCAAAGCTCCAATGACGTTCGACCCGGATACGGCGCTATTCTGTCCGCCCTTAAAAGGGATTCAAGGCAAAGCGAGAAGTTGGCCGGAGATGATCCCGGAGCCATTCTGTCCGCCCTTAAAAGGGATTCAAGGCAAAGCATGATCAGAAGTCGGTGCTGAGTGCGTTCTCGCAATGCACGCTGGAGAAGAAGTCGGAGAGACTCTCGACGGAGGTGTTCGCGATGCTGGGGCGGACGTTCCGAGTGATACCGGGGCGGGAAGAGGACCGGCTGGTGGTGTGGCACGGGCGGAAGAATGGGGGCTGAGATTTTCGCTGGTTAGGGCTTGTCGGGCGAAACCGCTCAAGGACGAGATGTCAAATCGAGTCGATCCCTTTACCCGGATAGCTTAGCAGTCGCGGCTATTGCCGAGGCGGGATGGGGGTGAAGGACATGCGCCAGACCTGGGCGCGGTGGTCGTCGGGGTTGTCGTCCATGTTGCCGCGCAAGGTTACGATGAAGTCGCGGCGGGGGGTGAGGGGGGAGACGGAGTAGGTGAAGCCGTACCGGGGGAAATAGAAACGGGTGTCCTCGAGGCTGGGGTCTACGTACCAATCGGCGGTGCCCAGGAAGCGGCCGGTTTTTGTGTCCCAGAAGCGAGGGGTTCCATCCTGGATGGGGGCGAAGATGGTGGAGGCATCGGGGCTTAGGCAGAGGTAGACGATTGCGGAGCGATTATCGGGGGTGATAGTGCTGCCGGGGAAGAACGGGGCAGCGGGGGGGGTGGGGGCGGATTCGGGCTTGTCGTAGCCGGCGAAGT
>Ga0182030_10004909_pt1 | contig 28528 bp, 30 predicted proteins | sample 812S3MmetaG_FD_121299 | JGI IMG/M metagenome (GOLD analysis project Ga0182030, IMG submission 121299) | Permafrost microbial communities from Stordalen Mire, Sweden - 812S3M metaG (Illumina Assembly) | ecosystem: Environmental > Terrestrial > Soil > Wetlands > Permafrost | place: Sweden... | reverse complement strand
TTAAAGATATTAGAAATAATAAAAGAAAAATTAGAATTGTAATCTAATAGTTATTAAATTATTTGTAAAAACTTAGAATATATTCAGAAAAAATTCAGTTACTAAAAGAGTCAACTATATAGTACAGTATTCAGTCTATTTCTAAAGATAGATATTTTATTAACATTAAACTAGTCCTAATTTCTAGCTTTATAGAGAATACACTTAAACTTGACTATATAGATATATAGACTATTGGTTTCTTGTTATAATAATAATAGCTTATTCTTAGTCTTCTGTATTTTATTTAGATTATTATAGATATACATTAGTTAGAAAAGAATAGTATTGAAGTTAAGTTTATTCTTATTAGTCTATACAAGTTATAGTAAGACTATAGCTTATATATAAAACTCAAGATTTAAATAGATATAATAGAATTGAATTATTTTATTATTAATTATATTACTGTCTATTTATAGTTTAGTTTTTATTATTAGAAGTTAGGTATTAAATTTGTAAGTCTGTTTATTGAATTTTTTAGGATCTAAGAGCAATAGCTTTGATTAGATTATTAATTGGATTATAAGATTTTGTAAAAAGGTAATTTTATTCTACTATTATAATAGCTTAGTATTCTATTGTAAGAGCTTAGCTTATAGTTTTGCTAGCTACTCTATATTAATTATTAGAAAAGAGATATAGAATTGAAAGAAACGTCTATATCTGTTATAGTAAGCTTAATAAGCTTTATAAATAAAAAAATCAAGGCTTGTAATTAATCTGAAACCTAGAAAAAATCTGAGAAAAATTATAGAATCTAGAATACTTAGCCTTAACTAAGAATCTATTATAATATCACAGAACTATATAGTATAGTATAGTAACGAATATAGTAGACTCTATTCTTAGAATAATAGATACAGAAAAAGGTTCTACAATAACAGTCGAAAAGCTGAAAACTATGAAACCTTACATAATCGGACTAGCCACAGTGGGACGACGAGTCCGTTACAATTTTAAAGCTAAAAAAAAAAAAGCAAAAAAACTATATAAAATATACTATACTTTAGATAGTACAGACTTATCTTCTTTAATATTAATAGTCATAGTAGTATACAAAAAAAAAATTTACTTACTTTCTTTTTTTTATATATTAAATAATATATTTTCTTTATACTACTATATTTATACCTTATAAATTTTGCTTTTAACTAAAATAAAATATAGGATAATATAATTTTACAATAACAAATAATTTTTTTGCTATTAAAGCAGCTTTTATATACTAAAAAAAGAACTTATTACAATAGTTAGCTAGTAGATAGCACAGTATATAGCGCTTACTAAGTATTATATCTATAGATAGCACTTAACATAGATAGCAGTAATATAGTCTTGTTCTAGAAATCGTATATCCCCACACAGAGCCTTCATCCAGTTCTCCCCTAAGATAGCCGACTGCAAAAGCGTCGAGGGGCTACACATCATTGTAAACATCCTACCATAACCTCTAACACCAACTTTGATTCTAGAATGTATCGACAACTTCAGAAAATTGAAGGTACTGACTGAGTTACGAATCTCCCCCCGTCATTCCTATGAATCACGCTACGATTAGCACCGATATAAGCAATCATCTTGGGTGTAAGGAAGAATGGATAGAACGGAAGATACGGGCTCGTTACTTAGTCTTAGGAGGTAGACCTAGGAGCAAGATGCCTCAAGCGAAAGGATATGAATGGAATGAACGAAGAGTTGAGATGAGAAAGGGCATCGGGATATGGTATCGAGGCATAGAATACTCACCCAAACCGGTAGGTATATACCACTACAAGCGATGTGACGCAAATTGGAAATAAATATTGATATTAAAATATGATCGGTTATTAAGAGCAGACTTCAAGGTTTGGTGGAAGGCAAGTATTCAGTGAAGTTAAAGTTAAAGTTATTAAAAAAATGCCTTAAATTAGACTTCGACTTTGATTTAGCTGACCTTGGTAGGAAGGGATATTATGGAGGGACAAGATATTGGATTGTATTGAGCAGGCAACGCCAGTATCATGCTCTGAAGATACTGGTCCTGACGATTCTCATTAATAACGCTTTCTTTTCAAGGTTTATTTGCCTTGCTACATCTACCAGTGAAAGCTTGAAGATGTATGTAGGCGAGAGGAAAGCCTTCACTTACTATTTGTAAAATTTCTGAAATAATTACCTAGCTAATAAGTGTGAAAGGGAGCGTGCGCTAGCAAGATCGAGTGTCGGCCTTCGCCATTGTGAAACACATCTTGATATTGATATTCACCTCACTCTCATATCTACACGTGACTCACAAACCGCGAAGCTCTTACACGTTTGTAAACACAATCGATCTGCGCCAAAAGCTCTTCCCTTTCCATCTTCTAACAACAAAATGGAGTCTTTAAAAAAGACTCTCAACTCCGCCTCCACGATGGTCCCAAAACTTGAAGTGAGTCTCATCTCTAAACTCTCAAGGTAAACCACTAAATGATTTCCACAGCCAGAGAAACAACACCCCCTTACACTCCGCATCATCCCACCCGAGATCCGCAAACTCGTCTTTGAATGTACTTTCCAACTCGATTGGATCTCCGCTGAACGCTACCCACCAAAACACGACTGCACGCCAACCCTCCTCGTCGCCCTTAGACCCGATAAAGAACTGTATGACGAGGCATTAGACGTCTACTACACAATCGATAAATGGTATCTCGACTCCCGCAATTTCAACGCCTTTGCAGCCCTCTCCACCTCCGTCTTAAACCGCATCAAATGCATCTGTATCGAAATGTGGTGCGTCCCCCCTTCCACCCCTCCCCTACTTCCCCACTACTAACACCACCTAGCCCCGAATCAGCCGACAACCGCCGCGCCACCGCCTTCCGAGCATTCACCCGCGACTACTGGCCCCGCATAGCCCGGCTCACTAACCTCGAAGACCTGCATCTCTACTCCATCCCCGAATACCACGTGCAGCAAGGCGAATCGCTCCTCATCCCACTAGCCAAAAATTGCATCCCGGCATGGAAGAAATTGAAACGAGTATCGTTTTACACGGAGCTGGATTCGGCGCCGATGGCTAATTTTCAGGTGAATTTGGTGATTGAGGGTTTGTTGGGGAGGAAGCGGACTATGGCGAGTGATGTGGGTAAGGGGTTGGTATGTTGGTTTTGGGGGGGTTTGAAAGGGGAGTCTGTTTTGAGGTTGGAGGAGAGGCCGGGTGGGGGATAGAAGGCGGGAGCTTGAAGGTTAAGTTAGGGTTCAGGACTACTTGGGCATTACTCGTGGCTGATATGGGGTATTACCTACAAGAACGACCGAAGACTGAGGTCTTTTCCTGCTGCTCCCGGCAACAGAATTGATGCAGGTGCATCTTCTTGCCGTATAGAGTGCAGGATTAATGAGAAAGTCATAAATTCTCTTCTTTTTAATTGATGAAGACAGCATGCTAAGTGTTTCTTCCGAGGTACTCTATTAAGCCTGCTACTATTTGCAAGCCGAACACAACAAGGAGCACAAGTCCAATACCAATCTGCTCTCATATCACCACTGCATTTGCTTATCCCTACCTATCAATCTTTACTCACCTCGATATCCTCAACCACTCTCGTAAACAACCCTGTGCTAACCCCCCTGCTAATAACTTCTCCTCACACCAAATACAAATACATCCTTATCACTTCCTCCACTTCATCGATCCCTCTCCAAACCCAAATTTCACCTACAATAGGTCCTAATCCTCCAAGTACACCTTCAATATCTCAACCCACCATAATCCACTAACCCGTACGTCTTCAAATTCCAAAACCTCAATCCCCCCCCCCCCACCCAAAAAACCCTTTTGATCAATCGCAATATCTTTAAGTATTTAAATCGAACCTTAGAGATAATCTTTAACATTCAACACACCCACACCCCCCAACCCCCCCAAACCGCCCCAAAAAAAAGAAACCCGTTAACAATTCATCGACCTATCCCCGCCTCAACCCTTTCAACAACAACCACCAACAGCCACCACCAAGCCCAAGCCCTTAGTAACCCTTGCAACCCTCGCAACCCTCGCTATATCACTACCTTCAAACCACCTGCACTTAAACCAAGACTCCTTACTTTTACAGCATTACAGGGGCTAATGTCTTAGTCTTGGGGGGTCGCGGGTCGAGAAATCAGAGGTTCGTGAAAAGGTTAGATGTTTTCGCTGTGAGGAACCTGATATAGTACTACCATTTCTACATCTGGGGCAGCTCTTGCATTTCCAGCCCCGCATTTCTTGATAAGGTACCAGACCAAGTCCATTGATCCCATGGAAAGAGGGAATGCGCATAGAATTTCTAAGGCTTGCTATTGATATGCTTGTTTAGCACTTGACGGACCCCTAGCATACTGGCTTTACGCTTCTATCCTGTTCTGGTATCGGAACATGTTCTCAGATACGAACAACGAGGTTGAGCTTAAATAATAAAATGTATGTGGAGGATGACATGTCTGAATAGGAGAGCATATTGAATTTGGTGCTCTTTTGAGTCTTCCATCAAAGCGAATCTAAGCTATCCGAACTCCTTCCTATCCCATAATTCCGCTACCCTGAAACGCCAAGCATCACCAGATCCCCAAGTCTAATTCTCCTGCGCCTTCAACCAATCACTCGAAAGCCAAGCCTGTAAACTCCCTTCATCATCTACATCAGGAAGCGGAAACTCCGGCAACGTTGGCTCTAACGCCTCGCCTTTTTGCCATACCCAAGATTTTTGCTTTGTATCATATACGTAGCCTTTTAACGCCAAAAACGGAGGATCCAGTGGTAATTTCGCACCTTTCTTAGCCGTTTCATCCATCTTCTGGCGGACGCAGAAATGAATACTTTCATTTGTCTTCGAGCCTGGAGTGACACCATGGGCGCCGGTGGGAATTGGGAATCGGCCTGGGGTACGTATACGTGAGCCGAGGAGGGTCCAGAGGATGGAAGGGAAGAACGAGGAGTAGAATGGGTCTTTTTCTTTCGTCCAGATGGGATCAAGGTTGTTGCGGGTGTTGGCGCAGATTTTCTTGATGTAGGAGATGTTGAAGTCGAGGAGGTTGCGGCTGGTGCATTGGTCGATCATCCAGACTAGGGCGAGGTTGGAGAGTTTGTGGTCGGGTTCTCCGCCTCCCACGTCGCTGTGGTAGCCTGTGTGACGGTTTAAGATTGTGCGAGTGAAGGAGGGGGTTTGTCATACCTGGGAACCAAACTTGTAACATTTCTGGCTTGATAACTTTTCCATCTGATCGTGTCCATTGTGCTTTGGGATCGAGCCACCAGAGAGTTGGGTAGAATGATGCACGGTGTTCATCTAATCCGAGGGCCTGGAAAGCATACTCGACTCCTGCGAGGGAGGTTAGCGAGGTTCACCAAAATAATAAAGGGGTGCTTACGCAGTGGTAGTTGCGTGTCCAAGAACTTCCACTTGTCATTCAAATGCAGAAGCTCTGAGAGCTTGTTCTCAGGGACACCAAGTGCACCAACAGTCTCCCAACATCCAACCACTTTGATCTCAACTTGATCCGGACTAACTCGCCATCCCGTGCCATGTAGCTCGTTCTTGACGATATAATCCTCCAACGACTTCTCCCAACCAGCGGGTGTGGTGGCCTTCTCATACAACTGGTATATTGGTTTGAAGTATTGCATGCCTTCCTTTGTAAGAAGCCCCAGGGCTCCAACCAGACCTGCAACCGACCGAACCGTATATGCGCCTCGAGAGAACCCGAAGAGAAATACTTCGTCGCCTGGTGTGTAGTTATTCGCGATAAATGCGTATGCTTCTCGAGAATTCTCTGCCAAACCGAGACCCATTCCACCTGGCGAACACCGTCAATTGCAGAACTTGCGAGGGAACGAGAATGATACATACCGGCCACAAGATGTTGCAAAGGGCTCAAAGCTCCGGTTCCCACCCCTGCTTGGTAGAACACAATTTGCGGTGTTTTGGAATTTCCCTTGGGAGCGGTATATGTCAAGGCGCGGACGAGGTTGGCTACGTTTGTTGGATCTTCCTCAGGTCCCGTATCGGCAGATTGCCATGTTCCATCGCAGCAAACAACAAGTCGTTTGGCTGATTTCTCGAGAGAGCCGTCCATGGTGAAAATGAAAGATTGAAGTAGAAAAGAATGTCAATAATGGTAGAAGGCTGTGACCCGAGTACAAGGTGGTAAGGCAGGTGAATTATTGGCAAGAAAGAAAGTTTGTAGATTAAGAAGTAGCGGCAAGGAATTTGAAGACAGGCACCCAAATCAAGGACGGGAAGAGAACGATACACATAGTTGCAAGTGACACATTATGTGAGACTGAGACACACTTCGGCAACATCCATCATCGATGCCCTTTTCTGACTGCGGCGCCCAGTCTGACAATAAGATGTTGACTTTTCAGCCATGTCTTGGTAGGGCTGCTTACGCGAGGGTACTCAGCCGTGACAGCAAGCTTGGCTTCATGTAAGATGTAACTTGGCAACAATCGTTTGTCAAACAATTAATCAGCCTTGGCCTTCCTCATAACTCCGTCGGGCGTGCTTATTGTAAGATACTTATGTTGATGAAAGTTGATGGTGTGGTGGTGCAAACAAGTCAGCATCTCAAATGGTGGGGTCGGAGGATATGCACGCAGCTGATGATTTGCAGCGTGCTTGCATTAAGGCGGCCGACCCTAGCGAATGACCAACACTGGATCAAAGGGGTGGTGATTGGGCACCCAATCAATGAGCTACAACACGCAAGAAAAGGGGGCTGTGCTCGTCCATGTGAGCGATTAGCGGGTGTCGCTGTCAGATTTAGGTTTCTCGATTATAAAGTGGATTCTTCTTGCAGCACTAAAGCTTTAAAGTTGCGGGGATTCCGATAAGAGCGTTAATGCTTCAGGGTTGAGATTCAGTAAAAAGACTGAAGCTCGGTCACTGATTTCGCTAAACAGAAGCTTGTGGCGATTGTGTTTGGCGTTGTCGGCAGTGTTTCACCACTGTACAAGAGTACACAGCGCTAATTTTAAGGCTCCGCGAGAATTACCCCAGGCTTTGAGCGCTGAGGGCCGTGGAACAAATTTTACCATGTGATTGATACTTTGGACAGGACCTCAAGTTTGGCCCAACTCGAACCTTACACTATTCAGAAATTGATTTTTTACGTGGTTTAACCTGTTCAATCAGATAAATACTTCACAGCGATCCAGCTAGATTTTGTAAGGCCCCGCCAAAGACTCATCGAAGTGTGATGCAAAAGGCGCTCAGGCCCTAGTATCCGTGATATTTGCATTACACCCATTTATACTTTTTACTAAGAAGTTGTTAGAAGAGCACAATAAATAGTATGGCCAATTGGATAGGACGTTCAAATGATTTCTGTGGGCTAGAAATCCCAGAACTACCCTAGGCGGGCCAGGCTTCAAGCGCCGAAGACTGTGGAACAAAATTACAAACTTATACTTGACGCCGTGAACAGGACCTCAAGTGTAGCACCTGAATTTGGGCTTGTTATAGCCTTCTCATCAGCTAAGTCGACTGGTACGACCCATTTTCACAATTCATTGAACAGACTTCTTTTCCAGCAAGGGCTTGTCACTCACTCTAAGTCGACAAAGGAGCTACAAGCCACAGGAATGAAGCACCTTTCTGACATTTGCTCTTCTCATTCTTGTACTCTAATTTGTCTAATCTGTCCAGATCTCTTCGTTGTGATCAAGAATGGCAGATTCCTCGGCTTGCAAAGTGCTCTGGGAAAGAGCGTGGGTTGTCCCTTCTCAGAGCAAGAGAGCGGCGAAATCTTCTGCCACCCATCGCTGTTGCACTTTCCGTTGCCATAGAAGATGTTGTTAGCACTCGACTCCTTCCCATTTCCATAAAAGTCGTTATTCTCTCGTTCAGCCATTCCAACTCTTCATCAACAAACACCACCATTGCAGAATACCATCCGTCAACATCATCAATAAACATCATCACATCATTGCAGAATACCATCCACCAACATCATCAACAAGTATTCTCTTTGCTCTTACATCTACTTATCTCCACCAATACACTCTTCGTCAACACCGCCAATATGCGTTCCGAATTTCTCCTCATCCTGCTGGCTAGCTTCCTCGCCTTGACACTCGCCGACACCATGGACTTATCTCACCCAAACGATAGAACAGATTTTGGGTGCCCAAAGAAGCAAGTCGGGTACTGCTGTATGGACAAGAAAGGCCCATTGAGCATTGCTCCTGCAGGAAATTGTAAGTTATCCTTTCACGTCTCAGTTCTACCATTCGCTTCCTTGCAGTGCACATACGCAGTTTAACTAAATCAACATCAAGGCTATCTCACAGAGAAACTCTCGGCCATCAAGGCTAAGGGGGTCTCACCCGACCTAAGGAAGAATGCATATCACCGCTGCAAGGAGGAACAATTCTCCAGGTGTGACGTGAGGGCGCAGAATGCAGTTTTCGAAGATAGATTGGTAGACCGTGATGCCTTGGGTTCATCTGATCCCGCAGATTTCTCGTGCCCCAAGAAACAGGTCGGGTACTGCTGTAACGACATTCGAGCCACTCCATTGACTGCCCCGGAAGATTGTAAGCTATCTTTCCACCTTAATCCTCGTATCATCTCATCCCTCGCAGTCTTCAACGGATTCAAAGCTAACTAACCTACAAGGTGTTCACACAAAGAAACTCCATGGGGAAAAGACTGCACCACTCCCCGACGGACAGCATTCTTGGCAACGCTGCAAAAAGGGACAGTTTTCGAGATGCGCGGTAAATACGCCAGTTGGCAGCTTAGTTGACCGTGATGCTTTGCACCAATTCCCTAGGAAACCCTTCGGTTGCTTTGAGCTGAAACAGAAGGGATACTGCTGTAAGAGCAAAGACACCCCCCTTAATGAGTGTAAGTCAACCCCCATCTGCCGATTTACCCTTTATCCCTTGAAGCATACATTGTAGTCTAAAGCTCACTTGCCACCAGGCCGAGCTATGACGAGATATGTCGAAAAGAGCCTGCCGAAATCAATAAGACCAACTCACGTTTGGGAAGCCTGTGAGCAGGGAGAAACCCACAAATGCCACCGAGGCCCGGTATCTTAGCTGGCTGAATTATTGGGCATGCAGTCGAATCGAGAGTATGGGCATTGGGATTTTAGAGCGATGGACACATGGGATACTGGTTTCCGTTTTTAAGGACTATTGGGGGTTTGATTATGAGACGAGGGTTTCATTGGCTGACAGTTTTCTATTTGGTTTGTGTATCATCAGTCTTCATTGTTAGGTAGGGATTATCCTCGGAAGCCTGGATGGCCAAGTCATAAATTATCACTCTCATCTCACCTTACGCTCGCTTCTTGCTGAGGTTTTCCTCTACAACCTTCATCCCCAGTTTCGATTTAACGTGTACACGTTTCGAGTTATCGACTCCTTTTCAAGTCAACAACTTCCCGCACATTACCGAGATTATTTGAAAAGAAATTCGCTATTCTAGCCGTTCATGTCTACCTGATCCTGAATTGCCTGCCTAAAATTTCCTCCTTCAAGCCCTTATATTGCCTATCAAACTTGATGTTCTTCCTTCCTTTCGCACTGTACGTAGCTTTTCCTATCACTTGACATGATTTTTCTTTTCGTACGTTGAGAATAAGACTTGGCATTCACAATTGTACGTACTTCCGGTCCAAAATCCACCAACTTTAACCACGATACATCAAGCGCGCCAACCGCCAAGCTGCCAAGTAACCCGGAGTCCAAATTGACAGATATTGAGCTTCTCTGGAAAAGACTTGGCAGTATTTGCCCCTTCTTGGCATGCGCGATGACGGTTGACATCTTTCGCGTTCCCAGATCAACACGGGGAAAGTCTTGGCGGGTGGTATATATGGAGGGGCTTCAACATGTTTGTTTCACCAGGACCACGCTCTAAGGGAATTCCATTTATAACTACTTCTGGGCTATCACTCCATTTCTGTCCTCACAATGCATACCACCGATATTACCGTCCTCGCCATTCTGAGCACCTTGGTAAATACCATCGCCGCCCAAGGAAACTGCACCATCTTCACGCCAGACACCTCACCCGGCTACCTCCTCACCTACCCACCCCAACGCATCTCCAGCGCCATAACCTGTCCCAGAAGGAACAACGAATCACACCCCTGTCCCCTGACCGCATCCGGCGACGTGCTCCATTCCTGGACCTATAACATCTCCCGCTCCCTGCCGGACGCATACTGGAACGAGCGCTCGCCATATCTGCACGAAGTCTCCTTCCTACATAACCTGATCTCGGCATCCCTTAATGTCACGTTGGCAGGTACACCATGGAACGAGTCTGTGATTGGGAGTATTGATACGACAGTGCCGTTAGCGCAGGGTGCAACTGCGTATCTGAATTTCACGGGCCTGAAGAGATGTTTTTCGGGGAGCTTGAGTAATTGTTCGGGTGGTTTGACGGATGGGGTTGCGGTTGAGGCGTGTGCGCCCGTGTATCATACGGTGGGGAGGAAGGGGTCGGGAGCGGTTTTGGATGGGAATTATACGATTGTAAATGTTGATGCGGTGAATGTGAGTGGGTATCCGGATCCGTTTATGGGGCAGTCGAGGGGGAGTGCGGGGAGTGCGGGGATGGGAGTTGAGAGGGTGGGATTGAGGCTTGTGGGGTTCGTTGTGATGGGTGTTAGTTTAGTGGTACTTTAGGAGTTGGAAATGGGGACACCGCTGATCATGATACGAACACCACTGCACTGATATTGAACAGACAGGCTATTCCGATACGCAAATTGATGTAGAACTAGATACAAGTTTCTGTGATGTTAGATCTTTACATCCCCTTCTACCCTCAATTGTTCCTTAGTCCTTCCATCCACTCCGTCGTCCGATAGCTTTCGCAACGTACACTAGACCGAGTAAAACGGGTACTTCAATCAGTGGCCCAACAGTAGATGCTAAAGCTTGATCACTATTAGGACCATACGTAGCAACTGCAACGGCAATTGCCAGCTCGAAATTGTTACTAGCTGCCGTAAAGCTTTGTGTCGCGGCTAACTTATACCCAAACCCAAATTTGTAAGTTACCAGGAGCGTAAGAAAGAATATAACTCCGAAGTAGACTATCAATGGTGCCGCAACCCGGACAACAGACACTATTTGGTGTACAACATGCCGCCCTTGAGACGCAAACAAAACAAGAATAGTGAAGAGAAGGCCGATGAGGGACCAGGGCGCAGCGAACTTCAGAAACACACTATCGTACCAAGTTGGACTGATGAGCTTGCGCAGACCGAAACGGGTTATAATCGCAGCACCAAGTGGGATCCCAAGGAAGACAGCTACTGATTTGGCGACAACTGTGTACGAAACCTGAGCATCGGCGCCGCTGATGACTCGAAGGAACAAGATTGCGAGAGGAGCAAAGAGAACCATCTGCAGAATAGAATTGACTGCCACGAGGATAGCGCAATATTCATTATCTCCTCCGGCAAGACCTGTCCAGATTAGGACCATAGCGATACATCGTGCAAGGCCAACAAGAATCAAGCCATCTCGTAGACCTGGCTTGTCGGGAAGGAATGCCCACGCGAGGCCAAGCTGCAGGGAGTTAGTATGCTAAGTTGAGAATGAACACTAGAAACTATACCATGACTAACGGAGCGACAATCCAGTTGACCACAATGCTGAATCCAATCTGCACCCATATTTTGCGTTCTTGGAAGACATGATGAAGTGTTTCGTATCTAACCTTACACAAGATAGGATACATCATGACAAGCAATCCAATTGCTTCGTGAAGTCAGCAGAATATCCTGGTAGATAGGTTATTCGCTTCATATTACCTATTGGAACAGACACTCCGACAAATTTCCCCTTCTGGAGAGCTGGGCCTGTGTTAGGGACGAAGTTCCCTAATATTATGCCAATGGCCATGGCGAAGAATATCCATACTGCTAGGAATCGATCTAGTAACCCCATGCTCTTGAACGCGGATTGTTTGGATGGACTGGGATCGGTTGCTGGGTTGTTTGGCTGCTGTAGCTCGATATCTGGATCTAAGGTGGAAGGCATTGTCAGGTCGGAGACTGACTGCTCCTTGCTAGCTTGTAGTGTGGCCTCAGTGGATGGAGACATTTTGTATATAATCTAGGTTTGAAACTCTGTGTGGGTGATATTATGTCGAAGTGAAAATTTTCGGCACAGGTCGAGCTTTATATATCTATTCGAGTGGAAGGAGATATGCGAAAGGAAAAGAAAAAGTTTACGTGATTCGTTCAGTTTGAGCCCATGCTTGCTTGGGTAGTGAACAAAACAACGGACGAGGTGGCGTATCCACTATGCCAGCCAATTAAAAGGAGGTAGTGACATTTCGCCCAGTTTAAGCGAGTGACCTCCTTAATTTTTCCTTTCTTCCATCGCGGACACCGAGTTTTCAACTACCGTTTCCAAATATTCATTACCATTGAGCCACGAGGTTCTCATTAGAAAGCTCTTTAGCTCCGGGCCATTTATTCTCTGCGCCCTAGCCGGTAATTTTCTCCTGGCTGACAGATCAGGTTGCATGTGTCAATATCCACTATATTGACTCCACTTCTACAATCCTCAATAGCTCACCTGTAAAGGCCTACTTTTCAACCCAACTTTATTTTGCCACATTACAAAATCCTCGTTCTCATCTGTCTTCCGCAATAATGACAACCATCAATCCCAGTGCCGTCGAAGCTACAGCAGAGAAGCCGTGGCACGCCGCCTACCCTGCGCCAAAGACCACTGCGCCAGCAATCACTCGTGAAACGCTTCTCTCGTGGCTGGTCGAGGGAAAACAAGCCGGCAAGGACTTCGTTCTTGTGGACTTGCGGAGGACGGACTATGAGGTATGTCCTACTCTTCTCGTCAGCTGCCACTTGCAATCGCTCAAAACAGAGCAATTCAAGTTGCATAAGATGAAATCCTAACTTGATTAGGGAGGCACTATCCGTGGATCTATAAACCTTCCCGCTCAATCTCTATATTCAACGATCCCCTCCCTCTACACTCTGTTCTCGTCGGCCAAAATTCAGAAGGTGATCTGGTACTGCGGTATGCCGCCCCTTCCTCATTCTTATTTTGCACCTAGCTCACAATCCCGCCCTCCTATCCCTTCATATTATTAACTGAAATATTGCAGGTTCCTCTCGCGGACGCGGTAACCGCGCGGCAGGCTGGTTTGCAGATTATATCAAGGAGCATAATCACACTGGGATGGACAGCTATACTCTTAAAGATGGCATTAAGGGTTGGGCGACTGCAGGAGATGAGTATGTGAGTTTGATGGATGGATATAATGCGTCGGTGTGGAAGCAGTGAGAGTGTTTTTAATGGTAGTGACGGTCTCGTATTTTGCATGGTGAGGTATACAATTTCTCCTAAAGGATATCGGAAGCCCTTAAGACTTGTGCAATGAATAAAGAATATCTCAGAACCGTTATCTTATTGTAAATAGCATAAGTACTCATGAATTTATGCTCATGATCTGCGAAATGTTCGTCAATGGCCTCAAGCTATATCTATATTTTCCAAAGTAGCATATCTGTGAAATTGCTCGATATTACCTTATTAGAATCAAATCTAGAACCCCATAATAGAGGCATCCGCGCAGAAACCCCCGGCATGTCACTCGGCTCGTCCCATTGGTTAAATGCGTAAGCCAGGGGCTTAGACCTAAGCCAGGGCCCTTCGTGCTTCCCCAACTACCTACGAGGTCACATATGTCTTGGATTGATTTGTCAGTTAGGTTCTTTTCCATTTCTTCTCCATCTTCCAGTCTCTATTTCCTACTCTTTAGGGAGATTTACTTTTTTTGTTTTCTGCCAGCGCAGAGTGTCCGTTTACAGCACCTTCATCATGGTTCCAGACCAAAGTCCGCACCTGCGCCTCATCCTTGATGGGAATTCAACCACGACAGTCTGGAGTCCTGAAGACAATCTACATGGTCATCTAGAGTTATCAAGTAAGGAAGAGGTTCATATTCTTGGGATTACAATATACTTCGAAGGTGAGAATCAGGCAGCATCGATAATACCATCATGGTCATTAATGGTTGTTTAAGGAGTCTCACGAAACTGGATAGCCGATGCATCAGTATCCGATTCTAGAATCATTAAGGCAGAGCGCAAAGTAAGTCAATGCCATGTTCAATTCTAGTGTCTTGAACCTCCAATTTGGTGGGCTAAACGCTCACCATTTAGTTTCTCAGTCAGGCTCATGACATCCTACAACCAAACGTCTCTCAGAGCATCTCGCCCTCTGGGATGTTTATCTACGAAGCTCCCTTTCACTTTATCGCCCCTAGAAGGATCCCGCCTACCAATCCTGACTCACCAGATCAGTGCTTGCAACTGCCTCCCTCACTCGAATTAGGAGAGTCATTTATCGATGAATCTACGGGGAAGCGATTCGCGCAGCCTAGTATCACATACTACTTACGAGCCGCTGTGGAAGTCATTATTGGGGGCTTTGGTGGCAACAAGTCGCTGGAGACATTTCTGGCGGTAATCATCGCTCCGTATACAGAGGAACTTCCACCGACAGCAATAGATGATTTTCCCCTGGAGTTCGAGGAACAACAATCGAAACTGCTACGGCGATCACTGATAGGTGGTGTGCTAGGGACAATGAAAGCCTCGTTACAAGAACCGCCAGCTCTGAGATACGGCACCTCGTCACGCCACAGTGTTACGAATGCTGTTATGAAGCTGGAATATGAATCGACAAGCTTAGGTGATGTACAAAAGACACTTCAGGGATTGAGCTTCAAAGTTTATTCCCTGGTACGAGTCAAGACATTCTATTCAGTGAAGTCTTTTCCAAGACTGCCTAGCCAGAGTCTTTTGGGACTTCGAAGTGAGACGAGGCTCCGCGACGGAGTCATAAAGCTAGAGACTCAGCTTGTTCAAAATGCCTCATGGGGCTACAGGTTCAATTTAGACAGAGAAACCAGCGCCGCCCCAGCTTCTCCGAACGGATCCTCTCGTTTGTTTGAGGGAGTCTTGGAGCAGCACAAAACACAATCATTTAAGAGCGATGGGCCGAACGGCAAATGGCTTTCGTATTGGACAATCCCCATCGAAGTTAACGGACGCCTCTTACCTACTTTCTGCAGTTCATTGGTAGCTCGCCTATATAGCCTTATTGTTCGAGTCAAAGTTGCCGGAGCTCGTGCAGAGTTTTTCGACCTCGAAGTTCCCTTGCAAGTCATACATACCTCTATAGGCAAGACTAAGTCTCCTACAGTAGAGCCGATCCAAGAACAGCTCCTGGAATATCGTAGTGACTCAGAGACGTTCCGGTTTGGTGATGAGCCGTTGGTATGATACATTATTGCGTTGATAGGAATATTAGCTGATCAACTTTAGGGATTTGAGCAGGATCCGCCACAATACTACCCATGATTGATCGCAAAATCAATCAGAAATTAGCAGCCTGTAATTCAGGCATACAGAAGTGGTGGCTAGCGTAATGGATCCTCTACTTGTTTTCTTTTCGTTGGAAGAAAGATAATGATGAAACAATGAGGCAAAGTTTGCAGATGAGAATATTGATCGTAGAATTTGTGCCAAATCCAAAGGGTCAACTAAATTCCGTGATAGGAATCTTGTGATATCGATTTGCGGTGTAAGATCACGAGCAGTTAAGGGCATGCGGACTCTAAATGAATTTTAGGGATGGCCCCTGAAGTTACTCTACTGTAATTGCCTGAGGTGATTCAAATACCTGTGCGGCGGCACAGTGGGCCATTCAGGTTGGCGGGCTCGGAAAAGCACCCTGCCATATCCAATACTGTAGTGGACCGTGTGGACCCGAAACATTTGAGGATTATATTTGAATCACGATCCGACGTCTCTTCGCTATCCTGAAGGTTTGTTCTTCCAAATCTTGTACAAAACAATCAGTTAATGTGCTTTACCACACGTAGCCACATTCCGAGTGCAATTTATAGGGCACTTTCCTCCGAAAAGATGCACAAAAACGTATCCAGACGGCCGAGCACTCTCACACCGACAAAACAGACGAGAACGGGGTCGAAACATTCAAGAGCGGGGTGCTATACCTGCAAGTATGTGCTTACATGTCGCCGACTTTATTATTTCTTACTGCTTCATCCTTTCAATGGCTTGTCTCTGACTTGACCCATAGGCTGCGCAGAGTCAAATGCGATGAAACTCGGCCAATGTGCGACCGGTGCCAGCGGTTTGGTGTAAAATGTGACGGCTTCCCACCACCGCAAAGACTTAATGACAAAACTCACGATATTTATGCCAAAGCACCTCGGCATATCCGGCCTTTGGTTCGTAATCCGCCAGTATTTATTTTCGAGGACGACCGTGAGCGAAGGTATTTCCAAGCTTTCATTGGCAAGTCCACGTATGATAGCAATGGCTCCACGCACATAAAGCCATGGCAGAAAACAATAATGCATGCCTGTCAAGATGAAATAGGATTAAGACTAGCGGCGAGTGCTATTGGTGCTCTAAGCGCGGCTCAAATCTGGAGTCAGGACAGACTAGCATTGTCCAAGAACAGGCCGGATGAGCATTATCAGTACGCTTTTACTCGGTACGATAAGGCACTGAAGATCATGAAAGAGGCCAAGAATACGAGAACAGCTCTTCTTGCATCTCTCCTGATCTTTTATTTTGAGAATCTGACTGGCTCATTTAATACGGCACTCCGGCAAGCAAAGATTGGGCTGAAATTACTTCATGAAGTCTTAACACAGAACGCCAAACCTGCTACTTCTGAGAAAGTCCCATCATCTACTCTACCGGATCGTTTAGATGATTCCTACCCCAAACTTCTAGCCAAGGCCCCGCAGCTATTACCAACACCGACTGACCTTGGCCATGATCTGATTGAGATATTCCTTCACATCGAAATTCAAACAATGGCCTTCAATGGCTTGCTTTCAGTATCTAATATAGCGCATAAAGTTAATCCCTTTTCGACGAAGTTCGTAGACCTCAAGGAGGCGAGGTTGGCTCTTGTTCATATTTTTGTGCGAGTAGTGCGCTTCATTCCCTTCAAACCAGAATTCACTCCTAGCTGTCCATATTACACGGCTAAAGACCATGCGAACGGAAAGAGTCCATTGGACCCTTGGCAAGATGGCATGGAATCTCGATCTATAGAGTATGCAGCCTGCACCGCTCAGCTTCGCACATGGTTCCAAGCATTCGCGCACTTAAAGCAATCTTGCAACTCATCGTCTCAAGTGAACTGTTTAGTTTCAATAGCCCCGCTTGAAATTAACGCTACGGCCTTAAAGATCCTACTCGAGAGCGCGGAATCCACCAATGAGTCTTGCTTCGATATATTCATCGACGATTTCAAGACTATACTGAGTCTTTCAAAAACTATTGTCCAGCAGCAGACGGCAGATGATCCCTTCGTTGGATATGGCGCCTCATTACCCCTTTTTCTGACGGCTAAACATTGCAGGGATGGAACGATAAGACGCGAAGCAATTGCACTTCTTAGACGTGCGAAAGGGAGAGAAGCGGGGTGGGACAGTGATTTGTTGGGTTGCGTGGCCACGCATTTGATGACCATTGAAGAGGAAGGTATGGTGGATGGAATTATAGCGGAGGAAGCTAGGGTGCGTTTGGTTGGTCTGAATTTGGATTATCCAAAGAGGACAGGAACGATTCGTATAATGTATGGGGCGAAAGAGGGGGAGGAGGCAAGATCGAGAGAGGTGGAAATGAAGTGGTGAAGGAGCTGCAGTGACGCCGAGTTTGAAAACTCCGAGAGCAACCTTCAGGCTGCAACGTTTCACCAGCCTGAGAAGACTGTGAGCAGAAGGAGCTCTAAATTTTCATGCAGATAAGCTCAAACAATCAAGCAAATGTATTGTTAAAATGTTCCCGCCTGATTCTAGCTTTCTGTTAAGCTAGCGGCCATGTGCGTGGCTGATGTCTGATAGTGGAGAATGCTGGCCCGAAAACATAATTCAAGCTCTGAGAAGTGCGACGCATAGCTAAACGTTGTGGAGAGTACCCTGAGAATTTCCACTTGATATCAAATTATATCACTACATTATCCTAGTAAAGACAGTTATTATCATAAAGTCATAAGTCATAGCAAAAAAGTCTTCCCGCCCAAGCAACGCAAACCTCCAACACCCCCCCTTATCCACTCTCCCGCCTCCTCCGCATATCATATCGATTCTTCACTATTGGCAAAGAATTGATTCCCTCCAATAGTTACCTACGGCCCGCATTTAATACTAATAACCGTCTGTGGTGGCCCAACTGCCCAAGTATCAGGTGCAACATTCACCAAAGCGGCCGGAAAATCCACATATACAATATCACAAGACGGTAGATTCGCATACGTCGTCACAATTGTCGAAATGGACAATGCATTATCTACCTTTAGTCAGCACCACTTTACCCAACTCTTCAAGGGGGAAAGCGAGAAAGAGGGAAAATAAGGGCTAAAGTGGACATACTAGTAGTGACAACAGTCCCATCCAACGGAACAGTAACAGAATACTTCGCGTCCGCCGCACCATCAAATTCAACCTTGATGGTTTGAACAGGGGGGCTGGAACCGGTACATGAGATAGAGATGACGGTTTGCGGGGGTCCCACAGCCCATGTCCCGGGTGGGCCTTCCACGAGCGCGGGTGGGTAGTCGACAGTGTGGAGGGTACATTGGGTTGCGACGTCGATTGTAGAGGATACAGTTGAGATACTCAGAGCGTTGTCTAGTTGGTGTTAATACCTGGGGCCGGTAAAGTTTAGTGTAGGAACAGCTGATCTTACTTGTGTTGACGGTACTTCCATCCAAAGGTACAGTAAGAGAGTACTGCGCCCCAGCCGCGCCATGGAAGGTTATTTCGGCTGTGCCATCTCTGGAGTTGAGTGATGTGCTGGTGGGCCGGGCTGCTGCGAGTACGAGGCAGGCTGCCAAGGAGAATATATTTGTGAATTGCATTATGAAAAGATTTATATTTTCTGGTAGAACAGAGAGCTTTGGTTCTGCTACTTGTGAAGTGAAATTCAAATGGAATCTCATGGTCTTATATACACAACGCCCGAATCACAAGTTGGTGAGAGAGCTGCACAGCTGGGTTTCTGCTTCTCGCAGCAGAGCCTTGGCTCAAAATGAAAACCCCAATAGAACTCTTCATTTTGAAGTGTTTCTGCGCAAGGTGTTGAGATAGGTTGTCTGATACGGAGGCCGAAAGCCATGATTGGGGCTGAGTATCTCCAGCTCTTCGACCTCATGATCCCGTATTTGATCTTGTCTACAGCAAAAGCTGACCCGACACCCCTCCTCACTTCACTGGATCATATATTTGAAACTTTTATTACCATGGTTTACAAGAGGAGAAATAATACTATGCTCTTGCGACGCAGAGAATTTATTCGCCACATATATCTATGAGACCACCTTTTCAGAGTCATCATGTAGGCTGAAACATGTTATCTACATCTGAGGGTGTGGTTTCATGAACGTGTGATATCATTGTGTAACCTTAAATTTAAACTTATTGGTGGCCTTGTGCAGCTGCATGCAGTGTGTTCTGCAGGCGTTGCGAGATGCCAAGAGTGGCGATGACAGCTGAGCAGACACCTCAGAAAAATTTCAGCTTCAACACCCCACTGCTCTACGCCAACTCCAGCCTTTCAGAATTTCTTAACAGGACATTTTATAACTATGAGATTGACGTAATAGCCGATCATCAGTTCGTGGGGAATTGTGGAGTATTGTGGTTGGCCTTCTGCTGTCACGTGTGGCTTCTGAAGGTGTCGCGACCAATTGCGACAGTCGAGTTATCCATCAATAATGCTCTTTCAATGGCTGTTGACTGAGAGGTCTAAGCTAATAGTTGAATCTCTAAGCTGCTCGGCTTGATTGAAAACTTTATTATCATCTAAATTATGTTCATCTTCTCAATATATGTATGCACTTAACGTCTGGGTTGATATCAGCGTCTCCCAATTCCCTTATCTTCTTAAGCCATTCTCAGGTCCCATAAGATCTTCTCGGTTCTTGGCTTATATAGTCTCTTTGGGCCTACAGAGATTTCTGCTGCAGTTAGTAGACGGGAAAAGAGTTGATCTCCTATTTATCTGGTTTTTGCGATAAATGTTACTTATCATTTTGCATAAAGGACCTTCCTCGGCCCCTTGGGAGAGGTTGTAGTGTATCCTCGATGATATCTAGTGGCATACCAAGGACTCTTTTTGCTATTCCTTTTACTTTTTAGCACTCCATCAATAACTTCTTGACTAAAGAACGCTAATGAGAGCTTCTCAAGGTAACATTGCAGTCATGGGAGAGAATCTACTGCGGAGTGCAGGCCCTGGTCTAGATTGATAGACAACTTAGGCCCACCATTAACTCTCTTAGCATTGTTGGTAGACTCCAGGAGAGCATCAGCCTGAAGAGAGACCCAGAGAAGCGGGAGAAGTGAGAAAACAGGCACAGTGCGGCGTCGATCTTCTTTTGAAGTATTTTCTGATGTTAAATTAAAGGCATTCTTCTAAGAGGGTTCCGAAGTATCATTCAGTCAAGGAGGATCTTCTACCAGGTGCAAGAATTCATACCCTTGTCCAGACCCTTAAAAGAAGGGATATATGCTGCTTGGAGGACAGCTGCTCGCAAGGTAGCCAATAAGAGTGAAGAGAATCGAAGCGAAAAACGGCAAGGGTACAGCCACTATCGAATGTTGCGCCAAGTGTCTTGCTCGTATCTCTCTATTTTAGGCTAAACATGAAATGGCCAGTCTCCCAGGATGCAGCCAACCCAGGCGCCTAATTAAATTCCAAGACCAGTAAAATAGAGACCGAGCTGCACTTCCACTTACTTGTGGCCTCACATTTACCGTATCCCTGGTTACGGTATCCACCGATAGTGGAAAGATGTATCCAGGATACCAGCGACTAGGATACGAGCCGTAGCAGAATTAAACGCGAGAGTAAGGCTGTAAATAATTATCTCCAATTTCCGTTAGTAATCTCTTATATTTCACTCCGTCCTTCTTTGTTCCTGCGTCAATCGCGGTCAGATACTTCATAAGACACTCGATAGTGGTAACTTAGACGTTTGCCACAGAGCCTACGATGAGCGAGTCTCGGCTACATGCAGGATCGGATCCCTCGTTAATGAACATCTCAAAACAAGATTACATGATCAATCCTGGTCTTAAAGAGAATGCGTTTCCCCCCTTTGGAGCAACCTCTGTACTTTCCCTTACTCGAAGGCTGTGTTATCAGATTGATTAAGCTTATCCTTGGTGCATGGAATGGTCTAGTTTCAATTCGTCTTTTTATAATGGGGCTTGAACATGCTCCTAAATATGACGCGATATCGTACGTCTGGGGCGATCCGTCGAATACTGTGCCAATAACCTGTAATGGACGAAAGCTGGATGTAACGATAAACTTAAACGCAGTCTTCAAAAGGACTCGGCTGACCTATCGTTCGAGGATAGTTTGAGCCGACGCTATATGTGCCTCTCCCGGATTAGAGACGCTAGTTCTAAGTAATGACCACCAGTCAGATATGTACCAACTAGCAAAACATAGTCGAACGTAAACACCATGTCGCCTTAATGGGTGAGATCACCGATACGCGAAGAATGTTCTTGTTTGTATAAGAGAGATATTGATGGTAGCGCTAAGGACGTCGCTGGCCTAGTCAAGGAGATATGCAAAATAATCCCGCAATATAAGTCAATCTGCGATATGCCTGTACTGCGCGCTAATGATCCTCTGTATGATCATCGATGGAAAGCCGTAGCAACACTGCATAAACTAGCGCGGTTCAAGAGAGCCTGGGTCATACAAGAAGTAGGAATGACCAAGAATCCGCATGTTTTATATGGCCCAGTGGATAGTTCCTATCGATATCTGATGAAACTTGCCCTGAAGACCATGCAATGTGCCCCTCATTTGATACAAGGGCTAGCGTACCTTACTAGGTCTTGCGTGTTTATATAAATCCTGTGTATTTTTTGCTACAGCGTTGAGATCAGTAAGACGCCACGTTTCATTTAATCTGCTATAACTCTAACGATCTTAAGACTATAAAGAGTTTAAGAATATAGAGAATTTAAAGATACAGGAGCTGTGACCGCCCATACTAAGTTCAAGCCTTATTTTAAGCCTCATCGTACTAGCCCTTTTCGAATACTTATACTAAGACACTACCTTAACAATTTTTACCAAGTTATTAATCAAGTAAATAAAGTACCTTAAGTATCTAAGTCATACATTTTACTTTTCATATTATTACCATCATCACTATTTACTTTTATAAGGAAATTTCAGTACTATAAAACTTATATAAGTGCCTTAATAATAAACTACTATACCTACCTTATTTAGAATATCTTTATATATTACGTAAGCCTTGACTCAATCTAGTAGATGCATCTACGGCTTTAAGATCCCTAAATTCTTAAATTTCTACAGCCTTATAAACTCTATAGTCATAATATACAATACAACTAATTTAAGCTGCGTGCACTATTAAAACAATTCTATTAATAGATATTCATTATTTAGCTCTTTTTAAAATGATTTTAATAATACCAAAGATTTATAATAAGTTACAGACGCTATACATCATTTAAGAGAACCTGCAACGTCCGCTAAGGTATCTTTCTTCTCTATCCATACTGACTGGCCAGATAACTGGCGTGACACCGCGACATATCCAGGCGAGACTTCGTAGAACTTCTAAGCCACGCTATGTAGCTCTCGTGCACGAATCCTCGTGAAAACATCTATTCTCTACTTGGGTAACCCTGTTCGATATTGCCCCAACTCCCCTAGCGAAACGCGGCGCCCGTACCCTGTCTCCTGATGAGCACAATGAGGGAGACCTCGCTGCAGAGTACCCGTCACGGGTTTCGTGGTGCTGGCCTGAAGAATACACGTCATTCGCCCTGGGCCGCAATTATAATTTTAACTTTGCGACTGATGGTGGTATGTCCTTGCCAGAGCGCCCCGCGGCAGGCAAAGATCGCCCGACTGAATATTCTAGGGATCGCTATAAATTGTGTGAAAAGCGCTTACGCGTTTACTGCCGACGATCTAAAGGCCAGCCCGGCTGTGCTACGTTCTACCGTCGCTTCTGCTTCTCCGACAGTCTCCGCTAATTGGGAGCGTCATCAGTGTGGCTTCAGGTACAAGACCTCGTAACTAAGTCACAGGCCGCCTATAGTAAGAATCACCTTGGCGCTTTTTATCTCGCGCTCATTGCGAGTATCACAGCTTATGAGAGTGCCGAGAAGAACATGGTGCAGTATCGAGGTAATTTCGCTGCGTACTCTGGTCTTTGGCTTCAAAGCATTTTCGGGCCGAGTTCGCCTGAGTTCAAGACTATAAGTTCAGCTTTCAATGATTGGAAGAGGGAAGCAGAGGAAGTGTATGAAGGAGATGTTCATGATACTGGTAAACAGGAGGAAGGCTGTGATAATGTGGATGGCGACGCTGAAAGATTCTATGTGGACATGAAATTAATGTGCGATGGTAAAAGCTTCTTCTTCACAGAGAAGGGATACTTTGGACTTGGGTCGTGGATTGCTAACCCTGGTAATCGCGTTTGTGTATTGTCTGGGTCTAAGACCTAGATTTTGCTACGCAAATGGCGCGCTGGGCCAGGGACGGAACAGTAGTATAAGCTCTTGCAAGAGACATATGTGCACAATTTGATGAGGGGAGAGGCCATAGAGTGGCTTGAAATGGGATAGTTTGCGAAAGAAAGATTCGTAATGTGTTGAATTAAGAGTGAAGTAATATCGGGATTGGTAATTCAGGTTGTTGTACCAAAACGAACTCTCCTTTCCACAATTGACCTACTGAATGTGTGGTCTTCAAACCGAAATCGCTGAAATTGTAACACTATAGACTATAGTCAAACAACTTACCGTGTTAAGAAGTTCGACGTTGTGGGCAGGCTAGCGCTCCTTGAAGTTATTTCCAGGCCTCGTATCTCTAGCTTCTACAAGACCAAGTCCTCCTTACTCTCATCTTTGCCTCTGCCTTATGAACTGAATCTTTTAAAATCGACCAAGAGTATTAATTGCTATAGGCTACCGGTAGCTAAATGAATGATTTGAGGGGGAAAGGGAAGACACAAACCCACGTAAAAGACACGACAAATGAAAATCGCAAGACTAAGGGAGTGTTAATCCAACAAGCAAGAATCTTCAGCCCAGAATCCCCAGCCTCCTTGTCATGTCCAATCTCATCCACCACCGAGTCATCCCCCGACCCAACGCTCCAGCCCCGTCAAATCTCTCCATCAATTTCCGTTCTGAAATCCATTGTGGTATGCAGCCTTCTTTGGCTTCCTGATTGGGAGATATTCGAGGTCCGCAGAACTTCCCTCGGTCACAGTGATTGCCCAAGTTTCCGAAGGATCTAGATACTTCGGTTTCTCTTTTGTAAGAATTGCGTTGGTATTGGCCTTGAGTTCATCAACCGGAGTACCGATAGCTTCAAAAGAGTGCTCTGAGGCATCTTTAGGACCCTGGATGCCCACCGTGACGGTAGCATCTCCCTTGAAGGAGACCGTGACCCCCTTGTACTGCTTCTCAAAGTCGGCCTTGATGGCAAGAACGAAGTTTGCCTGCACTGCCTTTTTGACGGCGAAGCCAAAGGCGATCGTGGCTATAGCTGGCCACCATACTACCAATGGAGCATCAGGTTCGAAACTTCCCCCACCAAGTTGGTCCGGATCATATACGATAGTCTCTGGTACTGGGGCATAGAGACTCTGCGATGGCGGATATGGGCTGACATGCCACTTGCTATCTTTAGTAGTGAATGTGGTGGAATAGTAGTATTCTCCAGTAGGAGGGGCAGGGGCAGTAAAGTCAACTCCCGATGCGCCACTTTTCACAGAGCTGATGACGGATCCGTTCCTCAATCCGGTATCGTACCACCAGCTGACAATCTCCTGGGGTTGCCATTGTCCTCCACCGCCGGTGTATAGGGTAGTCGGCTCGTAGTAGACCGGCTTAAAACTGCCAGTCTCATCTTGAAGCCCAACAATGACGTAGATGCCTCCACCTCCTTGAGGAGTGAATGCGTTGTTCCCAATGGCAAGGAAGTCAGGAACAGCAGGGGAGGAGGATTGCTGGAAATAGCCATTCGCGTCAATATCCAAAATTTGGCCTTTGTTGCACGCTGCCCATTTACCCCCGATGACTACCGTAGCACCAACTTTCGGAAGTACTTTGGTCCAATTGAGTCCGTACTTAACGTCCCACTGGATTGTAGTGTCGGGTGCTAATCCTTCCGAGCGCCAAACCATGTTGAAAACAGGCGGTGCACCAACAGCAGTGATCACGCTCTTTGCAATTTGAAAGTTATAATGGTCGGCAGACAGTTGTCCGTTGTCATACTGGGACTCCCAGACTTCGATGGTTCTTGTGTCCGCCATGTCTGATAAAGGAGGAGTGAGGTAAGGGTCGGTTGATTGAGGGAGAGGGCTGAGTGAAAATCAAGAAGCTGGTTGTGAAGATATACTCTGAGAATCCAAGAAACTTGAGTAATAGATGTTGTCTGTAGGGCTATTCGATAATTGGGGAATTTGATTGTAGGACCAGAGGATGGAGATCGCTCTCTTATACCTAAACGCAGCCTACTCACCAACGATCACGCAAGCTGACAATATTGAATGAGTAAATGCTGAGCTGAGAGATCACTAGAATCTCCCATACGATCATCTTTCGATATTGTGGCGAGCTGTTCGCAGGGGAAAGCAGATCAGAAAGGCGTGAATTGTGTAAATGTTGGCTGGCTGGATTTGAAGTGCAAAGCGATACCCCAGCCAGCCCTATAGTCTCATTTCTTCCTCCTCGAAGCAAATGCAGTATTTTTCTTTTGGAGTAAATCCCTCATGGGCGTCAGGTCAGCATGTGAATATCCCTCTTGAGACAGCGAAAAACCACGAGAACGAATCAGGACACATTAAACCCTTCAGCTTACATTCCAAACGCCCGTTGCTCGAGCTTGAATCGATAGATGATGAATGTTTCTAAGCCCAGTCTTAAGATATGGCTGCAGAATTCAGCCTTCACCTTCAACGCACACCTGAGCATGCATACTTGACCGCAAGATTTCTGGTGGAAGAGAAACGATGTCACCATACCAGCCTGGGACGGTACGAGAGATGCAGAGTAGAAGAATACTACGAGATATTGACGCGAAATACGGATTGAAGCTTGTCCACTGCTGATTAACTCAGCCCTAGAAGCACGCCATGGCCCCACTCAGCTGCGTGTGATGAGACAGGAAGGTATCGTCGGGGTGCGGGGTAAGACAGAATCCAGCTCTGCATATACTAACACCTCATTGACTCCCACCCTGTGGCGTCTTATGTTCTTACCTTCCATACTGGGAGTATTTGCTCACATTCCCTTGCGGTCTCGTATTTAACTTCCAATATATACCCTCTATAAATAGTTAAAAGTCCGGCTTCAATCAGGTCTCCTCCAGGTTTGCCTTAATCGTTCAGGTTCGCCGTTCATAAATCCTGCTCCAGATGCTCTGCATATCTCGATTTGTAGCTTGAGAATTAAATGATATATGTTACCAGAGTTCATCCAATAATATCGAAAGGGTGACGACTAGCACCGGTACTAGCCGTGCAGAGGCGCGGTAGCACAATGAACCGTAGGGCTGTGTGGAATTTGGGCCGTGCGGGACATACGCTGCAATCGGACCAAAAGAATGAGCATTGAAGACCAATTACGTTACGATATCAAATGGGTGTGGTAGCATATGACCGTAAAGTCCGCTTCAGAAGAGACCGAGCGGGGTGAAGCTGAACGCCTACCTGAGGAGCTTGGTCTCAGATCGATCCTAGTATGACACAATCGCGTTGGGGAGGGACTGTGGCTGGCTAGACGAGCGGTATAGTCCGCATTGCAACCCCACGTTGCATCCTAGCCAGCCTAGTTGAGTCTTCCCGTCCGACTGGCTCAGTATAATTAGGAAGCTGGGTTGGGTCTCTACTGACTGGTTGAGATGACCGGAATTCAATCGACCTCTGCAGAAGATCGAAGGTTGCCTTCAGAGATGGGCGCTCGAAAACCAAACTTACTCTATCACACGTGACACAACCAGTTCGTGCCAGAGAAAGCATAGAATGGAATGAGAATTAACAAAAAAGAAGATTGTACGGTTGAGAGAATGCAAGAGAATCGGTCCTGATCCCAAAAAACCCCTCTTGGAGGTAAAGACAGCGAGTATGTTTTATGCTCTCAGATCTGTCATGTGAGACAGCAAAAGATATATCAGCTATAACATTCTACATTGTATTCCCATCTATTTTTGTAACGGCAGAAGGGATGAAGATATTCTTCCACCTTTCTGGAATATATAATATCTATTACTTAGATATCTGCTACAGGAAATATTGGAGTCACACTCGCATCTACCACCTTGCATATGACATCCCCCCAACGCGATGCATGTTCTCCCTATTTAGTCCCAGCCAATAAAGTTCTATATATATGCATTTCTCTGAAGGATATATCTCTTGCATACTAATCTCATATAGCGCACCTGTTGCCTGAATCGGGATAGCATATTTGAATATCGGAATAAGAGCTTGCTTCGGAGACATTGATAAGGTAGATACCACAGATTGATGAGGAAATTATCTAGGGAGGACAGGCCCTTTAAGGGCAGAGAAGAATTTCAACCAATTACAATTTACTGGATTTTAAGAGCTTAACAATATCACAAAGATTTTCTGAATTCAAGCCCGAGTTTTTTCTGCGATGCTATCCAAAGTAGCTAGTTTGTATTATTCACCACTTGGAAGTTGGCTTTTGCTATTTATATGAAGCATAATAACCTTCGTTCAACTCCGTTCATTTATCTGATCGGAAACAAAACTACTGGATGATTTAGCCCAGGAGCCCAAACATTTTTCACTGAGGAAGACACCATGTTCTTAAAAATGCCGTGATACTTTCGATTTCTTTCTGAACCTTCTGCTGAGATGCTATTCTTACTCTTTACGACTCCTTGCAACTGGCTCGGTTTGTCCGTCCTTTTGATATTTGCTTCTTCAATGGCCATATGAAGTGAGCCAGAACGCCAGAAGGGGCTCTCAGGGCTAACTACATTCTTATGAGATCTACACTCAAAATTGGGGTTGATCTCATCGCCTGCCAGCTCCCAGAATACATTTGCAACCGATCTTTGGGCTTTTTCGACAGCCTCTCCCGCCGCATCCCAATCTATTTTCTTTGGGGTTGCAGGTTTCATATAGTTTTCTACTGTGAATTGAAAGCGGAAAAGGTGTTAGGCGTTTGTATCCCATTTTTCAAATCTTAAAGGATATTAGCCGCTAAGCTCGAAAAGAATTCCCTTATTCTCAGAGAGAGAACCCAGGGGAGTCCTAATGCGTGGATGGCTGTACCATAGATCTTTTTTTTTTTTTTTCTTTCGCCGTCCATTACGAAGTCAAGAAAGCCTTTGGGGCCAGCTAATCTGAAACTAATATAAAAATCCAGTGGGGGGG
>Ga0182030_10004908_pt1 | contig 28534 bp, 23 predicted proteins | sample 812S3MmetaG_FD_121299 | JGI IMG/M metagenome (GOLD analysis project Ga0182030, IMG submission 121299) | Permafrost microbial communities from Stordalen Mire, Sweden - 812S3M metaG (Illumina Assembly) | ecosystem: Environmental > Terrestrial > Soil > Wetlands > Permafrost | place: Sweden... | reverse complement strand
CCGCCGGACATCGAGCAGAAGGTGGGACTGACGGGGGGGCACATCTTTCAGGGCGAGTGCCTGCCGGAATATATGTGGGCCAACCGGCTTTCTGCGCGCACGCCGATGGAGGGGGTTTATCTTTGCGGAGCGGCCACGCATCCCGGCGGGTCGGTGATCGGGATCAACGGGCGCAATGCGGCGATGGCGGTACTCAAAGACCTCGCGGCACAGACCGTGTAGAGCCGGCCTCCCGGCCGGCTGTCGCGTGGGAACCATGGAAGAAGGGCCCGAACTGAAGGGTACGGGCTTCAGCCCGTACAGCTAATGCCTGAGAAAATCGCCGGCTCGAGCCGCCGAGGGAATGCGATCTCAAATTCAACCTTGAAATCGAGCGCTTCCACAAACTGTCCCACGTCGTGCCAATCCAGAAAAAGCTTCTGAAGCCGACCGCGCATCTGCTATGCTGCGCCCTACATGGCAGACCATCCGGCGCTCAAGCGAGGCATACGGTTTCGCGACCTGGTGCTGTTCTACGTGGTGGTGGTGCTCAGCGTGCGCTGGACGGCGACCGCGGCCACGGCCGGCCCCAGCATCCTCATCGTCTGGGTCGCGGCGCTGTTCGGGTTCTTCATCCCACTCGCCGCCAGCGTGATGGAACTGTCTTCGCGCCATCCGGAAGAAGGCGGCATCTACGTCTGGACGCGCGAGGCGTTCGGCGACTTCTCCGGCTTCATCTGCGCATGGACGTACTGGATGAGCAACCTGCCGTTCTTCGCGGGCGTGCTTTATTTTGGCGCGGCATCGGCTCTGTTTGCATTTGGTCCGCGAGCGCAGGGGCTGGCCGGGAATCCGCTCTACTACGTTGGTTTCGCGATGTTCTGGCTGGCGATGATTACGCTGCTCAACATTGTCGGCATCGATGCCGGCAAGTGGCTCAACAACATTGGCGCGCTGGGCAGCCTGGTGCCGCTCACGGTGCTGCTGCTGCTGGCGGGTGTATCACTGTGGCGTTTTGGGCCTGCGATTCATGTGACGCGCGCAAGCCTGGTGCCGCACTTTTCGCTCGATAACGCCGTCTTCTGGTCGAGCGTCTTCTTTGCCTTCAGCGCGGTTGAGGCAGCTTCTGCCATGGGCGATGAGATTCAGAATCCACGCCGCACCGTTCCATGGGCGCTGCTGGTCGCGGGCGTGGTGCTCACTGTCGGCTATATCGGCGGCACGGCTGCGCTGCTGTTCACGCTGCCGGCGCAGGCTGTGGGCGGCCCGGATGGCTTTGTGAACGGCGTGCATATGCTGGCGGCGCGGCTGGGGTTTGGATGGATTCTGGCGCCGATGGCTCTGCTGGTGGCGTTGAACGCAGTGGGCGGGGCGGCGGCGAATCTGTCTTCAACGGCGCGGCTACCGTTTGTCGTGGGTGTTGATCGCTACCTGCCGCCGGCGTTTGGCTGGATTCATCCGCGCTTTCGCACGCCGTGGGTGGCCATCGCGGTGTATGGCGCAGCGGGAATGATTGTGGCGCTGCTGAGCCAGGCCGGGACGACGGTGCGCGGCGCGTACAACGTGCTCGTGAGCATGTCGGTGATCTCGCTTTTTATTCCGTACCTGTTTTTGTTTTCCGCGATGATCGTCATGCAGAGCCGGCCGGCCGCCGCGCAAGTTCGCCGCGTCCCCGGTGGCAAACCGGTGGCGATTCTGCTGGCGTTGGTTGGGTTGATGAGCACGGCGGGGACGATCGCGCTGTCGTTGATTCCTGGCGTGGAAGAGACGAACAAGCCCCTGGCGGTGGCCAAGGTGCTGGGCGCAACGATTGTGCTGGTGGGATTGGGCGTGGGCGTGTTTCTTTACTCGCGATGGAAGACGCGGTGAACTCGGGCTGGTTTTCGTGTGATTTGAAAGGGCACGGCTTCAGAGCCTGCCCTGAGCGAAGTCGAAGGGTGCCATCCCAGCGCCCAAATGAAGCCCCGGGCTTTAGCCCCTGAGGGAATCTTTCCTCTGCGAATGGCATTCCCTCAGCGGCTAAAGCCGGTCCGTTTTCGGGATCGTATTTCGGCACGGCTGAAGCCATGCCCTTTCAAAGCGAGCCTCTCCAGAAGCGAGCTCAACTGGGACCGGCCGGAAACGTCGGAGGTTGCTCCAACGGCGCGCCAGCACGTCTGCCGCACCGCAGGTGCCTACGATGAATAATCCGCATTGATGTGGATGTACTCGTGCGTCAGGTCGGTGGTCCAGAACACGCACGACCCCGCGCCCTGATTCAGTTCAATGTTCACCGCAAACTCCGTCTGCGCAATGTAATCGTGCGCGGCCTTCTCGTCGAACTCCGCAGCGCGGCCGCCATCACAGCAGATCTGCAACTCGCCGAATCGGATGTCGATGCGGTCGGGGTCGATCGCGGCGCCGGAGTAGCCGATCGCAGCCATGAGGCGGCCCCAGTTGGGATCGCCGCCTGCCCAGGCTGTCTTCACCAGTGGCGAATGCGCAATGGCTTTGGCGACTTTGAGCGCGTCGGCGTCAGAGGCAGCGCCGTTAATGCGGAGTTCGACGACGTGGGTGATGCCTTCGCCGTCGGCGACGACCTGGCGCGCCAGCGAAGTGCAGACCTGGGTGAGTGCGGCGGCGAACTCGGTGTTGCCTGATTCGATCACGGCGCCGCTGACGCCTGAGGCCAGCAGCAGAACTGTGTCGTTGGTGGAGGTATCGCCATCGACGGAGATGCGGTTGAAGCTGACCTCGATGGAGCTGTTTAGGTAATCCTGCAAAACGGCCGGCTCGATGGCTGCGTCGGTGAGCACGTACACCAGCATCGTCGCGTGTGGCACAAGCTGCGGGTGGATCATGCCGGAGCCTTTGCCGGTGGCGGCGATGCGAACTTCGCGATCCTTACCATCGCCGAACGGACCATCGTCTCCCTTTGCGGTTAAGCGCGCATAGGCCGTCTTCTCGACGAGGTCGGTAGTGAGGATAGCTTGTGCTACTTGCTGGAAGTGGTCGAACTCGGAGCCGAGCGATGCAGCAAGAGCGGGCAGCGCGGCTATCAGCTTCTCCGCCGGCAATGGTACGCCGATGATGCCGGTGGAGGACGGGAAAACCTCTTCGGGCCGGCAGGCGAAGACCTTGGCTGCCGCGTCGCAAGTCGCGCGGGCGGCGTCAAGGCCGGCTTGGCCGGCAGCGCAGTTGGCGTTGCCGGCGTTGATGGCGACGACGCGCACTTTGCTTCCCGAAGCGCGCAGGTTTTGCTTGTCGATGATGAGCGGCGCTGCGATGACGCGATTGGCGGTGAAGGCGGCTGCCGCAGAGGCCGGCGTGTCAGCCACGATGAGCGCGAAGTCGGTGCGGCCACTCTTCTTGAGGCCTGCCTTGGCCGCGCCGAAACGAAAGCCAAGAGGGAGTACGAATTGGGTAGCGTCTGCCATGGTGGTTGCCCCATTTAATCTATCAGGGATCAGTGGACAGGGATCAGGGGTCAGAGATCAGTGCTCAGGGGCATAGGCCAGGACTCAGCAAAGAGTCCCCGGCCCTTTGTATCAGGGCATGACTTCAGTCATGCCGAAAATGCCGCTTAAGGGTTTGGGCTTTAGCCCCTGAGGGATGTTCTTGGGCAGAAGTTCTCGGGCCCCCAATAGAAGACCTCCATCCTGAGGCACCTTGAACGAGGGAATCCCACAAGGAGACGGCATTGAACGAGCCTGAAGCGAGCGAGTTTCTGGAACTGCGCGCGGTGCATGTGGCGCGCGGGGAGCGGGTGGTGCTGCACGATGTGAACCTGACCATCCGCACCGGCGAGCATGTGGCGATTCTTGGGCCGAACGGGTGCGGCAAGTCGACGCTGATCATGGCTATGACGTGCCAGATCTATCCCATAGTGCGGCCGGGGATGCGGATACGCATCTTTGGCCGCGAGCGCTGGGATCTGGCGCAGCTTCGCCAGCACTTTGGCGTCGTTGGCACGGAGCTGCCCGGGGAGCGAACCGCAGTAACCACCGGCCTGGACGCGGTGATTGCGGGGTTCTTTTCGGCTTCGACGTTGTGGCCGAATCTGCATGTGACCAAGGAAATGCGGGAGCGGTCGCGCGAGGCGCTGGAGCGGATAGAAGCCTCGCACCTGGCCAAACAGCTTGTCAGTGAAATGTCGGCCGGAGAGAAGCGGCGCATTGTGATTGCGCGGGCGCTGGTGCACCGGCCCAGGCAGCTACTGCTCGACGAGCCGTCGAATGCGCTCGACCTTGCCGCGCAGCGCGAGTTGCGCGAGACCATGCGGCGGCTGGCGCAGCAGGGGACTGGGCTCGTACTCGTCACCCACCACCTCGGCGACATTCTCCCCGAAATTGAACGCGTGATTCTGATGCGCGGTGGCCGCATCGTCGGCGACGGCCCCCGCGCAGACCTCCTCACCGAGCCGCGGCTCAGTGAACTGTTCGGCGCGCCGGTGCGGATTGGCCGCGATGAGGAGTGGCTGCACAGCTGGTAAAAGGCAGTGATTAGTGGTTAGTGGTTAGTTCCGCCGGGTGCGCCGGAGCCTGCCGGGTGCCAGGTCCCTCGCATTTGGGGACCTGGGAAAGCACGAACCCCCGTGGCCGCGCCAGCGGCGACTGCCCCACCGTAGGCGGAATCTGGCCCACCGCAGGTGGTTGTGGTACCATCCGGGCAAATGGCCGCTTCCCCGGCCCATGCGGAGGTGATTCATGACCAACCACTCACGACGCGAATTTATCAAAGCCGGCATCGCTGCCGGCGCATTGGCTACGGCCGGAACGCTGCCGCTGGCTGCCGAGCGGCGCACGGCCACGGACTGGGTGCGGCTCGGCAAGTCGGACCTGAAGGTGACGCGCCTGGCATTTGGCTGCGGCAGCATGAGCGGGCAGGTGCAGGCCAGCCTGGGGCAGCAGGAGTTCACTCGCCTGGTGCGCTATGCCTACGACCACGGCATCCGCTTCTATGAGACGTCGGAATCCTACGGCGAGACGCCCCGCATGCTTGGCATCGCGCTCAAGGGCCTGCCGCGCGAGAGCTACCGCATCATGAACAAGGTGAGCACCTATCATCAAGTGGACGCACACGCCAAGCTGGAAGAGCTGCGCCGCACCGTGGATACGGACTACTTCGACGTGATGCTTCTTCATTGGCAGCACACGCCTACCTGGCCGCAGGACACGGCGCGCTGGCAGGACGCGATTCTTGAAGCTGAGCAGAAGAAGACCATCATGAGCCATGGCGCATCGGTGCATGGGCTGCCTGCGCTCAGGCAGGTTCCCGCGAACAAGTGGCTGGACGTGGCGATGATCCGCGTGAATCACAATGGCACGCGCATGGATGCCGAGGTCCCCGACGGGCCCGATCTGGGCAATGTCAACGAAGTCGTGACGCACGTTCATTCTGCGAAGAAGGCCGGCCTGGGCGTGGTCAGCATGAAGCTGATCGGCGAAGGTGTCTTCAATCGCGAAGACCGGCAGAAGGCCATGCGGTTTGCATTTCGCGATGCCGGCGTGGATGCGGTGACGGTGGGGTACAAGAACACCGCGGAGATTGACGAAGCCATTGAGAATTTGAATCTGGCGCTGGCGTAAGACTGCCTTGCGCATAAAACGCGCGAGTCTATCGCCTGGGGGAAAGGTCGTTGCTTTGAAAGGGCACGGCGGGGTACCCTCTGGGTCCCGTGCTGAAACTTGTCATCTTACCAGGGCCCGGCTTTAGAGCGGTTTCGATTCACATGTTGCCATCTCAAGATCGTGCGAGGCGGCATTTTCTTGAGAAAAATGCCACTTGGCAGCGAGCCTTCTGTAAAGAGCAGAATCGAAACCGCTGTAGCCGTTGAGGGAACCCAAGTCATCGAGACCAAATTACCTCAGCGGCTATTTAGCCCCTGCGGAGTATTTTTCACGCCGGTCTCCCTGCGTCTGACAGCTCACTGCCGAAATCGACACTTTCCGCTTCAATCATGGTTTGAGCCTACTCCCGAAAAGTTGGCTTTTTTGGATGCTACCCCTGCGCACGAATAGAACCCTTCGCATGAAAGAAGGGGCCACGCTACTTTGCGTGGTCCTGTGCAAAAGCAGGTTCGCTCTCGCCGATGTCCATGCGTTCGATAAGGCCGTTTGCGATGGTAAAGACATGTAACACCGTCTGATCTGAAAGGATGTCGCCGCTCAGATTCTTGACCAGTTGGTGAACCTTGACCTCGGTTCTGCCCGGCTCACAGTCAGTCACCGCAATCGGTTCCACGTGAGGATCAAACTCTGCCCACTGGCGGGTCCAGTAAGCCCGAATCTCTTCTTTTCCCACGACTCGAGCGCCTTCGGAAGCCATGGGCCAATCGACGCTTTCACTCATCAGCACAAGTACGCCATCGATATCCCGACTGTTGAAGGCCGAGTAGGCCTGAGCTATCAACGCCTGTGTGTTTGCCATACGTCCTCCACGGTGCGCGAGCACCCTGTATGCAAGGATAGGGCAAAGTTTCCGGAGGCCAGATTTCGATGATTGGGCTTTGACAGCAGAGTCCGCTGACTATAGCATTTTCGGAATTGCTGTAGACCGAAAGCACACACTCAAGTGGCTTTTTCCTCAAGGAAAAGCCACCTTTCACTGCTCTCAAAAAGTCTATATGTATTCCGAAAATGCTCTAGGCTTGTCCCGCAGGCGGTTGCTCCGGGTAATAGAACGCATGTATCGCCTTAATCTGCCCGTCTACGATGTGAATCCGGTCAAAAACGTGATCCACACCATTCACAGTCTCCATGTCGAAGATGCTTGCAACGTAATCTCCCTCGACGATGTGCTGCTTTAACTGAATACCCTTGACTACGGGGAGAATTTGCGTAAGGAATCCGAGTATGGTTGCTCGCCCCGTCAATTTAGGCAGGCGCGGCCCATCAAAGGTTACGTCTTCCGCAAAGGCCACCTTGGACAAGTCCTTTGTTCGAAAGCAATCCAAATAGGCTTCGACCACAGCGACTTTCTGTTCTCGTGACATGACTTCTCCTCGCTTGCATACGATCTCATTTGAAGCGTGTGGCGAAAAGGACCCTTTGTGAGCCGGCCCGTCGGTCAGAGGATGGGGTGCAGAAACATGCGGCCATAGGCGACGAACGCCATGAGCAGGCCCAGCACGGCGCTCAAGACGATGGGCGAAGCCTCCCGGTACTTGGCGTGTACGCCGATGAACACCAGGCTCTCGATCGCGAGGATCGTGGCGGCAAGGATGGTCAGCGGCGGGTGCCAATGGAACGCGGCGGGGACGATGAGCCCCACCGTGCTCACCAGTTCCAGGATCCCCAGCGTCGTCCAGGCTTGCCGCGGCATGGCGCCGAAGGATGGGACGTCCTGGCTTACCTTGTCAAACATGAAGAGCTTCATCACGCCCGAAGATCCGTACAGGAGCGCAGCCAGGACTTGCAGTACCCATAACAGTATGTTCATCGTGTGCCTCTTTCCGGTTTCCGAGTCGGTGCCGATGAGCCTTGCAGATTATTAGCCGCCGCCGGAGCAAAATAGGAACTACCAAGACAGAGGCGGAGGGGAAGGAAGGTATTTCCAAAATGGCCAGTACCCAAAAGGCGAAAAAATGCCACCCCTCCCCCGGTTTCGCCGTAAACGCATGAAGTAAAAAGAGTTACAGGGGAAATACCCCTGAAATCCGCTCCAAACAAAGGACTTACCACGACGGCTTGAAATTTACCCGTTCAAGGTAAAAGACTTATGCAGACAGTGGATCAGAATCCGCACCGTGGTCGTCGCATTTTCACGACGGCTTCCACGCGAATTCCCACGCGCGATACTCACTGATTCTATGAGCGGAGCCTTACCACCACTCCATCAACCGTCCGGAAGCCACCGTGGCGCTGCTGGCCGGCTTGGGCGTGCGCAGCAACAAAACAGGGCAGGCGACCATCTTGATCACCTTCTCGGCAATCGAGCCGAAAACCATGGGGTGCCAGCCGGTGAGACCGTGCGTCGAGATCACCACCATGTCGGCGTTGTTATGTTCCACCGCCTCCATGATCGAACTGGCCACATCGTCGCCCACTTCCACGCTCGACTCCACCTTGATGCCCTTCGCGGTCAGGTCTTTCACCACCGCGGCAAAGCGCCGCTCCGCCTCGCCACGCGCATGGTCAAGAAACTTCTGCTCGGGAACAAAGTCGGCGAAGGTGCTCGGCGGCAGCATGGGAACCACATGCACCAGGTGCAGCGCGGCGCCAAAATGCTGCGCCAGGTCGGCAGCCGACTCCACGGCTACATGCGATGAGGGACTGAAGTCAACGGGTACCAGAATCTTGGTAGGAATGGCGCTGAATGCGTTTGCTTCGGGCATCGAGATCTCCTTGCCGCAGCCCACGGGCGCGGCCTCTTCTTTTCGCCCTTCATCATAGCAAGCCTGTGTTAAAGCTTGGGTGTGACCGGCAGCACGCTCATGGGATAGGCGCGGAATGCCCATGGGCCGCATCCCGGTTGCCCTATAGAGGACCCAAATACCACAGTTGCAGATAGCATTCGCGGGGGAGCAGGGGGTTTTAAACCTCCTGAATATCTACGCGGCCGGCTCCACTTCCCCAGGCTGCGCCGGTTCGGCAAACAGCCTCTCTGAAGTGATACGCTGCTGGGCGGCCCGAGTGCTGCGAAGAGCGCGCGGAATCCATGTGTGCGGCACCAGCGCGAATGCTGTGCGGGCCAGCACACCGAAGTCTGTCCAAACCGTGGCGTGCTCCAGGTAGGCCGCCGAGAGAGCAAGCTTGTCCGGCATCAGCACGGATTTGTAGTAGCCCACCTGGTCCGGCATGCACGACAGAAGCTCGTCTTCGCGGCAATACTTCAGCGTCGCCGGGTCCGTCAGGCCGGGCCGCACCGCCAGCAGCGGGGTATAGGCTTGCTCGAATTCAAGCGTCACCTCGGGCACCATGGGCCGCGGGCCCACCAGGCTCATCTCGCCGCGCAGCACGTTGCAAAGCTGGGGCAGTTCGTCGAACTTCAGCCACCGCAGCCACCGCCCAACGCGCGTAATGCGCGGGTCTTCAGCAACGGTGTAGGTGGGCCCGCTGCACTCCACGCGCATGGTTCTCAGCTTCAAAATCTGAAAGCGCGTGAAGTCTCGCCCCATGCGCACCTGGCGAAAAAAGACGGGTCCTTCTGAATCCAGCTTGATGGCGCAAGCTGCGAGCGCCAGAAATGGCAATGCCAGAATGAGGAGCAGGAATGACAAGGTGATATCTACGCAGCGTTTGAACACAAATCCCTCCCAGCAGATCGCTCTTGCGCCACGGGCCCGACGGGCGTCGCGGTCGTGTCAGGAATCGGGCATGGAGGTGTGGAGGGTGTGCATTTAGAGCATCGCCGCGGGAGGTTTCCGCGACGTCCACTCTCGTTCACCGTCTCAGCCGTTTTCCCCTGGGGCAACGCACACAAGTGCCTGAGCTAGTCAGGCATTCGCTGGAGTCAAAAAGATTCAATGTTTTGAGAAGAAACTGTTCTACCGCGTCGTGTCAAGATGTGCAGCATGAATTGGAAAAGGTCAGCCCCGATTTTTTCGTTTCAATCGGGGATGATTCCCATGTCGCAACCGGGGCCGCTTTTTCAACGCGGGCATGGCTCTTATGGACGCTCAGCTGTCATATAGACAGCCACTGCGCCCGCCAGCGCGAGAGTCCCAAGAATTGCAATGAGTAAGGCGAAAGCACCCCCAGAACCGATCAAGGCGATCGGATTCAGCGCTTCCAAGTGGGCTGCCATGGACTGTGACTCGAGCAGTCCATCAACCCAATTCAGCCAGTGGATCCCGTGCCGCGCCTGACTTACCAGCAACCCGGCCGCAGCCAGCAGCGTTACCGACAGTGCGAAGATGTAGGCTCCCAGCATCGGCTTGCTCACGCGCTCCATCGCGGCGTTGCGGCGGCGCAACTGCGCACGCCACCAGATCGCGCCCGGAGACGGCAGTTTGGCCTGGGCAGTAAGAGCCGCCCGCGAGGCCTGGAAGGTCTGGGTCACCAGCAACAGGCTGGCACAGGAGCGGCACGCGTCCAGGTGGGCGCGCAGCTCCGGCGGACAGGCCTGAGGCCAGTGGCCGCTCAAGGCCATCTCGCGAACCTCCGCTTGGCGAGGGCACGTGCGCGGCGTCATGGCTGCCTCCTCAACGGGGTTGCTCCCGGAGAAACGGCAGATCCATCGGCCAACGTTTCCGAGCGCGCACCATGCGCCGTCTGCGCCGTCAGCAGTCGCGCAATCTTAAGTCGCGCCCGAAACAACAGCAGCCGGATGCTGGCGCTTGCCAGGCCGGTGATCTGCGCAATCTCCTTGTGCGAGTAGCCTTCTGCGTGCGCCAGCCACAGCAGTTGGCGGTCGCGTGGGCGAAGCTGCGCCAGCGCCGGACCCAGCATCGCCTGAGAATCAGACTGGCTGGCTCGTTCCGGCGCCGCAAACAGTTCTTCGGGAAGTTCTTCGATGGAGTGCGAAGCCGGCCTGCGCCAGTGGTCCTTGAGCAGGTTGGTCGCAATGCGGAACAGGTACCGCCGCGCCGCCACTTCGCCCTCGGCCAGCGACAGCTCTCGACGGTCGACACATAGGAAGCGCACAAAGCTCTCCTGCATCAGGTCGTCGGCCAGTGCCGGGTCCGCCGAGACGCGCGCCAGGTAAGCCCAGAGCGGCCGCGCCGAGCGTTCATAGAAGGCGGCAAAGGCGTCGCTATCCATTGGTATTTCTGCGAGGCACAATTCTGGGGGAGCTGCCTGCAGATCGAGACCCGCAAGCAGTTCCCCTGCGCTGGCAGCCTGGCCGCCGGTGCGATTCGGGATGGCAAACTTCCACAGCATGATGGCTGTCTCTCCAGGGCCTTTCTCTGCGGGGCCTTTCTCTGCGGCGCCTGTCTATTCGGTTCAACGGGTTATGTTCGCGGCTCACAGGTTATCTCTGGAACCGAAAGCGGGTGGGTTCACTCGGCTGCCGGGCGCGGGCGTCTCCGGCATCAGTCCCAGGCGGCTTGCAAGAAACCAGGTGATCCCTGCGGAGATGATAAATCCAATCCCCGGCATTAGCGCCACGGTGCCCATCACCAGCATCGGATCGTGCAACTCAGGCCGCACGTTGCGGAGTAGGAAGAAGCCAATGCCCAGCAGAACCAGAACCACGCCAATCTGCACCGGCGTCAGAACCCGCGCCACCGCATTCGGCATCCGCATGCCGCTCTCAATTCCCACCGGAATCGGAGCAGCTTCTAGGAAGCGCTTGCCGGCCTCAGTCTCCATGTAAGCGCTCAGCTCCTGATTGGATCCGAACTTGTCGATCAGCCGGCCGTGCACCTCGCTCTGCAGCTTGAAGATGCGGCTCCAGCGGCGATTCTCAAGAAACTGCCGCACCAGCCACACCACCGCTGCCAGAAAGCAGGCAAACGCAAGCAGGCTAGCGATGGGCCCCAGCACATCCATTGCCGACCAGGAGTCATTGCGCGGGTGATACTCCGGCCACACCGCGCGTTCCAGAGCATCATCCGGACTGCCATCATCCGGGTGCGCGTGGGTGAACAGGTAGAAGTCCGGGTTGCGCGCCACCTCAGGATGCACCACCAGAAACGCGGCCAGATCCGGGTTGTTGCGGCTCACGTAGTCCTGGTTCGAAAGCAGGGAAGGATCGTGCGCTACGACGGTTGTCAGTGTAGGACTTAGCCGCAGCAGCCGGATCAGCTCATGCTGCGTATTGGCCAGGTCATGATCGCTCACCGGAGCAGCGGAAGGCTGTGCAGCCGCGGGCGGCCGCGAAGGAACGGCGGGGTGAGCAGGCGCTGCCGCAACCTGCGCGGAGGCCACCGGCGCACACAGGAGCGGAGATAGCAGCAGGGAAGCGAGAAGGCAGGGCAGAAACTGACGGAAGTTCGGCATGGATGATTTTCCTCGTCGTTATGAAGCGGTGATCCTCTTCTGCCAGCACAACGAATCAGCCCATCGAATGGTTAACCGTCACAGCAAAGAAATCTCAGAAGCAGTAAACTTGGCTGCAGGGATTGAGAAAAGCGCGAATTGAAGTCGCGGATTCGGGCAAGAGTGAGGCAAAGCATGAAAGCACGTTTTTCGTTTGGCAAGGCAGGGATGGACGTTACTGTCCCCGAGGGCTACAGGACGCAGATCATCATGAGCCATACGGCTCAGGCGCTTGAGGATGAGCGCGCGGCGTTGGATGCCGCTTTGGACGCTCCCATCGGCTCCGAGCCGCTGCTGAAGCTGGCAGCCGGCAAAAAGACCGCCGCCATCAGCATCTGCGACATCACCCGCCCCGCGCCCAACCGTGTCACGCTGCCTCCCGTTCTCGAGCGGCTTCACCAGGCCGGCATCCCGGTCGAGGGCGTCACTATCCTCATCGCCACCGGGCTGCATCGCGGCGCCACGCCGGAGGAGATCGTCACCATCGTCGGCCCGGAGATTGCCGCGAAATACCGCATTGTCAGCCACGACGCCAAGGCCCTCAACGAGCACCGTTACCTGGGCGCAACTGGCCGCGGCACGCCAGTCTACATTGACGAGCGCTTCATGGCCGCCGACCTGCACATCACCCTTGGCTTCATTGAGCAGCACCTCATGCTGGGCTTCAGCGGCGGCCGCAAGCTTATCGCGCCGGGCGTGGCCGCGCAGGAGACCATCAAGGTTATCCACTCGCCGCGCTTCATGCGCGAGCCCATGGCCACCGAGGGCTCCATCGCCACCAACCCGCTGCACGACGAGCTGCTGGAAGTGGCCCGCATGGCGCGCCACGACTTCATGCTCGACGTGACTCTCACGCAGGAACGCAAAATCTCCGGCGTCTTCGCCGGCCACCCGGTCAAGGCGCACGCCGCCGGCGTCGCGTTTGTGGAGCAGACCTGCCTGGAGCGCCTCGACGAGCCTGTCGACGCCGTCATCACCAGCGCCGCCGGCTACCCGCTCGACCTCACCTTCTACCAGATCGTCAAAGGCATCACCGCTGCGGCGCACATGGTCAAGCCCGGCGGCCGCATCCTCATCGTCGCGCAATGCGCAGAGGGCGTGGGCTCGCCTGAGTTCGCCCGCAAACTGGCCGCCATGAAGGGCTTTTCGAGCTTCCTCGAAGAGATTCGCACCGCGCCGGTGGAAGTGGACCAGTGGCAGCTTGAGAAGCTGGCCCTGGTCGGCGAGAAGTACGAGCTGTACTTCTTCACGCCCGGAGTCACCCGCGGCCAGGTCGGCTTCCTCGCCGAGAGCTGCTACCCAAGCCTGCCGGAAGCCATGGCCGCCACGCTCGACGGCCTGCCCGCCGACGCACGAATCGCCATGGTCCCCGAAGGCCCCTACACATTCGCCCGCGCCGAAGAAGCTGTGCTGGCTGGCTAGCACGGCTGGACCTTATGCTCATGTTGGCAATAAGCAGTCATCCTGAGCGAAGCGTACTTTAGCGGAGTCGAAGGACCTGCTTTTTCCAGTGCTCCATTTTCGTGCCTCTACGGGTGCCCCATCCTTTCGCAGTCTCATCGCGAATGGGTGGGAAAGCACGAATCTACAAGCCGCCTTCTAAAACGCCGCCAGTTCAAACACCTCCACCTGCTGCGCCTTCAAATGCACCACGCCATCCTGCTTCTGCAGCTTTCCTGTAATGGAGAGAAACCGGCTGCGCGTCACCACCACACGATTCTGCTCAAAAAGATCCGGGGTAATGATTACATTCGCAATCCCCGTCTCATCCTCGACAGAAAGAAACACAAACCCCTTGGCCGTCCCCGGCCGCTGGCGGCAGATTACGCGCCCGGCCAGGCGCACCCTGCGCTCGGAAGAACACTCCTCTAATTCCCGCGCGGAAAGAAAGCCTTGCCGCTGCAACTCCGCCCGCTGCCACGCCATGGGATGCGGTCCGGTGGTAATGCCTGTGCCCGCGTAGTCGGCAGCCAGCCGCTCGTCGGCCTCCATCTGCCGCAGCGGATTGGCTGCCTGCGCCACCGGAGCTGCGCCCCGCAGCAGCGGACCCACAGGCCGCCCCGCCTGCTCCACCTGCCAGAGCGCATCGCGGCGGTGCTCCACCGCGCCCAGCCGGTTGAGCGCGCCCACATGGGCCAGCGCCACAAGCTCCTTGCGGCTCAACTCCGGCACACGCGCCGCCAGATCGTCCACCGAAGCAAAGTCTCCATTGCGGCGCGCCGCAACGATGGCCTCCGCCGAAGCCTGCCGCAGGCCCTTCACGTAGTTCAATCCAATACGGAGAGAGAGATAAGGCAGACTTTCAGTTCCAGTAAGAAAATTGGGCGAAGGCTTCGATGTTTTGTTTTGAAAGGGCACGGTTTTAACCGTGCCATCCGATGGCGCAAGAAAGGAACTGGGCTTTAGCCCCTGAGGGAATGTATTCTTTCCACCCGGCATTCCCTCAGGGGCTAAAGCTCGCGTTGATTTTGCGACTCTTTCGGCACGGCTGAAGCCATGCCCTTTCAAAGCGATCGATTCTTGTTCAACTGCAGGCTCATCTGCCGGCTGTTCCAGCGTGCATAGCCATTCTGACCGCAACACATCGATCGGCCGCACCCGCAGCCCATGCCGCTGCGCATCCTTGATCAGCACCGCCGGCGAATAGAAACCCATCGGCTGGTTATTCAAAAGCCCGCAGGTGAACGCAGCGAGGTAATGCACCTTCAAATATGCCGACGCATACGCAATCAGTGCGAAGCTGGCCGCATGCGACTCGGGAAACCCATACATCGCAAACGAGCTGATGCTCTGCACAATATTGTCCTGCGCGTCCGGCTTGATGCCGTTGCGCGCCATCCCCGCGCGCAGCCGGCCTTCCAGGTCCTTCATCCGTTGCATCGACCGCCGCATGCCTACGGCGCGGCGAAGCTCCTCGGCCTCTGCCCCTGAGAAGCTGGCCACCGTCATCGCCATGCGCAGCAACTGTTCCTGAAACAGCGGAACGCCGAGCGTGCGCTTGAGCACCGGCTCAAGCGATGGATGCGGATAGGTGACCTCCTCCTTGCCCTGACGCCGCCGCATGTAAGGGTGCATCATCTTGCCGACGATGGGCCCCGGACGAATAATGGCCACCTGCACGACCAGGTCGTAGAAGCGTACCGGCGCGTTGTGCGGAATCGACGCCATCTGCGCGCGGCTCTCCACCTGAAACATGCCCACTGTGTCGGCTTTGCACAGCGTCTCGTAAACCACGGGATCTTCCGGTAGCGCGGCCAGGTCGATCTCCCTTTTGTAGTGGCGCGGGATCAACTCGATGGAGTCCTGCAGCACCGCCATCATGCCCAGGCCCAGCAGGTCCACCTTGATCAGGCCCATGTCGGCGCAGTCTTCCTTGTCCCACTGGATCACCGTCCGGCCTGGCATGGACGCGCGTTCTAGAGGCACCACGCGGTTCAGCATGCCGGCGCAGATGACCATGCCGCCCGAGTGCTGGCCCAGATGCCGCGGCAGGTTCTGCATGCGCATGCAGAGATCGAGATAGCGCGCGATGCGCGGATGGCGCGCGTCAAAGCCGGCCTGTGCGAAGTTATGCGCCAGCGTGTCGTTGGCGCCGCGCCACTCCCAGTGGCCCACCAGCGTAGAGAGCCGCGCCAGTTGGTCCTCGGTAAAGTCCAGCGCCTTGCCAACCTCGCGCGCAGCGGAGCGGCCGCGATAGCTGATCACGTTCGCGGTCATCGCCGCGCCCAGTTGCCCATAGCGCTCATAGACGTACTGAATCACCTGCTCGCGCTGATCTCCCGAAGGCAGATCGAGATCGATATCGGGCCACTCGCCGCGATTCTCGTTCAGAAATCTCTCGAATAGTAACTCCATGCCCACCGGATCGACAGCCGTAATCTCGAGCGCATAGCAGACCGCCGAGTTAGCCGCCGAACCGCGCCCTTGCGCAAGAATTCCATGATTCTGGCAGTAGCGGATCAGGTCCCAGACGATGAGAAAGTAGCCGGCGAAGCCCAGCTTGGCGATGAGCTTGAGTTCGTGCTCCACCTGCGCGCGCGCCTTTGCCAGGAGAGCGCGCTTGGCCGGCGAGCCATAGCGTTTGCGCACGCCCTCTTCCACGCGCTGCGCCAGAAAGCCATCCATTGTTTCGCCAGCTCCGACCGGATAATGCGGGAACTTGTAGCCCAGATTGTCCAGCGTGAATTCGAGGCGATCGCTCACCATGCGTGTATTGGCGATCGCTTCAGGAATGTCGGCGAATAGCGCTGCCATGTGCCGCGCCGGAAGCAGGCTGCGCGCCGTGCTCTGCGCCAGCAAGCGCCCAGCCTTGTCCAGCGACGTGTGATGCCGGATGGTTGTGAGCACGTCGAGAATTTCGCGGTCGGCCTCGATGGCGTACTGCACGCCATTGGTCGCAATCACCGAAAGATTAAGTGAGTCAGCTAATGAGATAAGTGATTGATTGCGAATTTCTTCTTCACGTTGCCCGTGTCTCTGTAACTCAAGGTAGTAGTTACCGCGGCCATAGATTGAACTTAGCCGCTCAGCTAACTTGCCTGCCTCACTTTGACCTTTGTTAGTCAGTGCCGCAGCCAGTGGCCCTTCAGCGCCACCGCTCAGGCAGATAAGTCCCGAGGAAAATTCTTCCAGATCTTCGAGGGTTGCCGCGCCCTCTGCCTTGGTGGCTTCTCGCATCTTGAAACGGGTGATCAGTTGGCACAGATTCTGATAGCCAATTTGCGAGGCGCAGAGCAGAGTCAGCCGCGCCGGCTCGGCAGGGAATTGATGGGGCAGCCACGCAGCCGGCGTGAGCCGGTCGCCAAAGGTGCTGACCGCAATCTCCGCGCCAATGCGGGCGCGCACGCCCGTCTTCTTCGCCATCGTGTGGAAGCGCGCCGCGCCGTAAATTCCGTTTCGGTCAGCGAGCGCGACGGCAGACATGCCCAGCTCCGCCGCGCGCTCGATGAGCGCTTCCGGTTGCGACGCCCCGGCCAGAAAGCTGAAGGCGCTGGCCGCGTGTAACTCGATATATTCATGTTCCTGCGTCATAGGAGTGGTAGCGCCGGTCTCCAGGCCGGCTGTCGTGCGGGCGTCCACGCCCGCATTCGTTTGGATAAGTATCTAATCAAACAATAGAGGTGCTAGTAAGCCGGGATTAGTCGTAGAAGGCTTCTAACTGCCAATGGTTATTCGTGCAGTTGCGAACTAACAGACAGCTCGCTGCTGCACCGCTGCTTGATTCGGCCAGCACATCCCACTCCTCGCTGTTCCAGTACTCGTTATTGCAGGCCTCTGTCGACCACCAGCAACCGCTGCTGCGCCACGGCCCGTAGGCCGCGGCCACCTGGTAGCTCTGCTCACGGTCGCGGAAAGCGATGGGCTTGAGCGCGTCCAGTTGCACGCGCACCTGGGTTGGCGGACGTACCCGGCGCAAAGCCATGCATGGACGTGTGTCGCCTGAGTCTGGTTCAGCGCGTTCTACCATCCGGCGCGCGCGTGCTACGCCAGTGCCGGTTTCGACGACGCTGAAGCCTACCATGCGGAAGCTTCCCGGCCGGTGCGTGTCGAGAAGTACGGGCGAGCCCACGCGATCTTCGCCGGCGATGGCTTTGAGCCGCGCGATGGTCACGTCAAGCCGCGAGGGTTCCGGCGTCTGCGGTGCAAACAATCCCAGCTGCACCTTGCTGGACTGCCCGGCCTGGGCGCGCAGTGTGAGCGCCAGCACGGCGGCCTGCGGCGGGTGCGCAGCCACTTCCAACTGCAGCAGCTTGAGCAGAAATTTGCGGTCTGTAGTCGCCAGCGCCGGACGGATCGTCCGCTTGGTTGCGGCTCCGCCATCCAGCTTCATCTCGATTTCCATCGACGCCAGTGAAAGCGCCCGTGCGCCAGCCCGCGTCGCCAGGCAATCGATCATGCGTGCGCCGACAAACAGCAGCGAGTCGATCTGCTCCACGGGCGTCTCGAAGGCGCAGAACTCCTCCAGAGTGAAGGCTGCTTCCATGGGTTGAAAGGCGTGCGGCAGTGTGCCCTGCGCCAGCCTTCGCCAGTCGACAGTCTGTGGGCCCAGTCGCGCCACCAGATCGGACTCCGGCAGCGCGGCAAGCTCGTCCAGGGTGCGAATACCCCAGATGGAGAAAATCTCCGCCGGGTCCGGAGGAAGGCCGAGCGCGCTCAAAGGCAGCTTGCCCAGAGCAGCCGCCTCCTGGCCCGGCGCAACCACCGTAATGCCGCGGCTGGTCGCCGCCTTGAGGCGCGCAGTATGGAAGTTAGCGCTCACCGCGACCGAAGCGCGCAGACCGGCTTCAGTGAGCGCATCGCGCAGCCTGGCAGCAAGGTCATTTGGAGGCCCAAACAGCCGCTCTGTGCCGGTAATGTCCAGCACACAGGCGCACGTAAGGCCTTGGTCTTCCATACGGCTGGCCGGCTCCAACCGCGGAGAAAATTGCGCGGCGGACTCCAGCAGCACGGCGCGCGCTGCGGCTTCAGTTTCGAGCGAGCGCGGAAGCAGTTGCAGACCGGGGAGAGCCTCAGCCTCAAGGCGCGTCAGGCCAACCTCCGCGCCCTTGAGACGCGCCGGACGGTTGAGCGAGCAGACGGTCTCAAGCGGTGGCTTGCCGTCCAGCACGGCTAACGGCTGTACGGCCAGGTCAGTGCGTAGGCGCAGCAGCGCCTGGGCGGGGAACTCTTCGGCGTGAATGCAGGCGTAGAGCGGCGTGTGGAGAGGTGTCATGCGGTGGCTTCCTCTTGTCTGGTGGCAGGGCTGGCGACGCCGGCCGTCCAGGTGGATGCAGGTGGCTTGCACTGGCCGGCGATGGCGAGCCTTCCTGCAGAGGTCGCAAAGCGCTGCCGGCCTGTACTTACCTCGTACGTGCATCCGGTGAGTACAGTCTGCCCAGCGCTCTGGGCCTGGCGGCGAGTGCATGTAAGCACCACGGCCGCACTCGACTGCGCCAGCGGCTGCTGCGCCAGCACCAGCAGTGAGCAGCGGGTACGGTCCGCCGCCTGACGAAAGCGGAACCAGGTAGCCAGCGGGATGCGGCAGCCCTGCTCCGGCGTTGTCGAGCCCAGGTCAAGCACCAGCGCCGAGAAGCCGCCGGCCTGCAGCAGCAGGTCGGTCGAGCGCAGGACCTGATCGAGAAAGGCAAAGTCCGGCCGGGCGAAGGGCAGTACAGCAGATTTCCCTCCACTGTGGCTTGCCGCCGTTCTATTCGCCTGCCCGCTCTTCAGCCGCACCCACAGCAGCCGCCGCAGCACCACGCCGCTGGCCGCAGCCGACTCTGCGTCGAAGGCATCGTGCGCGTCCACCCAGGCGCAAACCCGCTCTTCCGCAGTACGCCCGGCCAGAAACGCGAGTGCCAGGCTGGTGCGCCCCGAGGAGACTGGTCCAGTAATCTCGCTTATGGTGCCCACCGGCAGCCCGCCATCGAGCAACCGGTCCACCTCGGCAATGCCTGTCGCCGCCGTCTCGCGAATGGTGCGCGGCGCCGGCGTAAGCGCGGCAGGGTAGCGGCGTTCGAGTGAGCTTTCGATCTGGAGTCGGAGAGTAGCGGCTGAAGGCATTGCGTGTATTCGCCTTTTCTTCGCTTAGAATCGCTCTTGCGGCCTCATTTGTCAAAGGCTATCTGAGGAAAATTCGCATCCCTCAATTCCTCAGTGAGTTGCCCCTAGTCTCCTTGCTGAGCCATTCTGCAGCAATCCTCTTGGTGCGCTCGCTTACCATGGAAGCCGGAAGCAATAAGCTGAAATCAGGAGGCAATCGTGCGGCTATTTCGAACGAAGACCGGGTGCATGGTGGAGCACGAGCAGCAGTACTTCCGCGTAACCGGCGAGGACTGGGCAGGCGCGGATTGGGATGCCTTGCTTGCCGCAGAAGACCTGCAAGCAGCGGCCAGCGCCCTCGTTCAGGGCCTACAACCCACAGCCGGCTTCCACGCCGCAGAGATCGTTGCACCCATCGGACTGCAGGAAGTCTGGGCTGCCGGAGTCACCTATTACCGCAGCCGCGGTGCGCGCATGGAAGAGTCAAAGGATGCCGGCGGCGGCAGTTTCTACGATCGTGTTTACTCTGCAGAGCGGCCGGAGTTGTTCTTCAAATCGACGGCTAGCCGCACCGTCGGCACAGGCGGCAAGGTGCGCATTCGCGCCGACGCGACGTGGTCGGTCCCTGAGCCTGAACTGACGCTGCTGGTCAGCCCCGGCGGCCGCATCCAGGGCTACACCATCGGCAATGACATGAGTTCGCGCGACATTGAGGGTGAGAACCCGCTCTACTTGCCGCAGGCCAAGGTCTATAGCGGCAGTTGCGCGCTGGGGCCGGGGATTCTGGTGCAGTCCGAGCCGCTCGATCCGGCGACAGAAATTTCTATCGAAATCGTGCGCGCCGGCGCTGTCGAGTTCGCCGGAAAAGTGGCGCTCACGGAGTTGAAGCGCGAACCGCAGATGCTGGTCGACTACCTTTATCGCGATAACGAATTCCCGCACGGATGTTTTCTGATGACCGGCACCGGCATCGTCCCGCCCAGCAGCTTTACGCTCGCCAGTGGCGATACGATCCGCATCACGATTGAGCCCATCGGCATGCTGGAGAATGCGGTGGCATGAGCTGCATCAGTACGTATAAATCCGCGCTTCCCAGCCCTTCAAATTCAGTGTAGCCGCGCCAACAGCGCTGCTGCCCAGGTTGCTCATCACCATCTTCTCCGGCTTCAGCCCACCGGGCAGCGCATATGCGATCGGATTGTCAGAGAAATTCAGCACGATAAGATACCGCTCCGTGCCCAGTGTGCGCGTGTATGCAAATACCGTTGGATGCCTCGGATCGAGGTCCTTGAAGTCCCCATACACAAGCTCCGGCGTGTTGTGCCGCAGCGCAATCAGCCGCTGCGTGAAGTGGTAGATCGACTCCGGATCGACCAGCTCGGCAGCCGCGTTAATCTGCTTGTAATTCGGATTCACCGCCAGCCACGGCTTTGTCCCGCTGGTAAACCCTGCCTCAGGGCTTGCGTCCCACTGCATGGGCGTGCGCGCGTTGTCGCGGCTCATGTGGCGCAGGTTGGCCAGGTAATCGGCTTCGCTCTCCTTATGCGTCAGCACGTCGGCCTTGTAGCCGTTATGGGCTTCAATGTCGTTGAAGTCGTCAATCGTCTTAAAGGGATAATTCGTCATCCCCAGCTCATCGCCCTGGTAGAGAAATGTGGTCCCGCGCAGCGTGAGCAGCATGGTGTTGAGCAGCTTGGCGCTGGCTACGCGAAACGCAGGAGCATCGTTGCCAAAGCTCGATACCAGCCGCGGATTATCGTGATTGGTGAGGAAGACTGTGTCCCAGCTGTGCTTGTCCAGCTCCTCGGCGTGGCGCGTGTAGATGGCCTTGAGATCAGGCAGCGTCCAGGTCTTCCATTGCCGCCCCTCGCGATTGATGCGCACCGCATCGAAGTTGAAGATCATGTCTAGCTCGTGCCGCTGATCGCTCACCATCAGCGGCGTCTGCTCGAGCGAGATGCCCAGCGCCTCGCCCACGGTCATCACGTCATACTTCGATAGCACCTCGCGATTCATCTCCTGCAGATACTCATGCATGTGCGGGCCGTTGGCGTAGACGAGGTGCGGAGCCATTAACTCAGCGGGCGTCAGGTCAGGCAGGCCGGGGCGCTTGGAGATGAGCGGAATCACGTCCATGCGAAAGCCGTCCACGCCCTTGTCCAGCCAGAACTTCATCAGGTCGAAGACCTCGCCGCGCACCTTTGGATTGTCCCAGTTCAGGTCCGGCTGCTTTACTGCAAAATAATGCAGGTAATACTCCTTGGTCGCCGGATCAAACTGCCACGCGGAGCCGGAGAAGAACGACGGATAGTTATTCGGCGGATCGAAGCCAGTGGGGCTTGCCACATCCGGCTTGCCCGGTCGCCAGATGTAGTAATCGCGATACGGATTGTCTTTTGAGCTGCGGCTTTCGACGAACCACTTATGCTCGTCCGAAGTATGGTTCACCACTAAGTCAATAATCAGCCGCATGTGCCGCTGCTTGATCCCGGCCAGCATTGCGTCGAAGTCGGCCATAGTGCCGAATTCCGCCATTACCTTGCGATAGTCGCGGATGTCGTAGCCGTTGTCGGCGTTGGGCGAGTCGAAGTGCGGGCTCAGCCAGATGACGTCGACGCCAAGCTGTTGCAGATAGTCAAGCTTGCTGGTGATGCCTTGCAGGTCGCCGATGCCGTCGCCGTTCGAGTCTTTGAACGAGCGCGGATAAATCTGGTAGACAACGGCCTGCTTCCACCACGCGGGCTCATAGCCGTTGACCAATTGTCTTTCTGTTGAAGTAGCCATCGGTGTAATTGGATGCGCACTGTTCTGGGCCTGACCAGGTAAGGCAGCGATTGCCAGAAGACAGGAGAAGAGCAAAGCTGGGGTCGCGCGCATGGCACTCCTTCGGGGTCGGATCACTTGCTGCGAGCAAGGGTACCGCATCGGGCGGTCAACCGGCTTTGGCGGGTCCGTGGCTTCGCGGTTTATCGGGAATCGCCGGTCTCAGTAAAGCGGCGCCAGCGCCACGGCTACCAGCCCGAGTGCGAAGAACAGAAACATCCAGGCCAGCAGGCGGTTGGCGGCGGCTGGCGCTCCTGCAAACTCACGCCAGACGAAGACACCCCAGCAGGCGGAGACCATGGTCGCTCCCTGTCCGATGGAGTAAGAGACGGCGGGGCCGACCAGATGCGCGCCGGAGGCGACGAAGTTGGCGACCGCGCCGGTGGACCAGATCATGCCGCCCAGTAGGCCGGCGATGTGGAAGCGAAACGGGGCCAGCCAGTAGCCGGAGCCGGCGACGCGCGGCTTGCCATCCAGCGGCTTGACCATGAGATACAGGTTAGCCGGGACGGTGGAGAGCAGCACGCCCAGCGCGAAGAAGAGAGAGACAGCATACGGCCCGACAGCAGGCACGCCCGGCGCGCCACGCAACGCCGCTGCAACCAGCGGATAGAACGTGCCCATCAGCAGGCCTGCTGAGAGTGACAGCACAATGCCGCGCGTGGTGGCCGCGCGCGCTTTGGCCTTGCCAACTCCCTCGCGCGTGCGGTACGCCCGCGCATCCAGAATGATGGCCACCGTGACCAGCGCTACACCGCCAAACAGCAGCAGCGGATTGCCCGCAGGCCGCACCAGGTAGCTCGACACTGCGCCCACAATCAGCGCCAGGCCGATGCCGACAGGAAATGCTACCGCAAGGCCGGCGACTTCAATGGCGGCAACCAGAAGCAGGTTGGCGATGTTGAAGATGATGCCGCCGAGCGCGGCGAAGAGAATCGACGCCACCGGCGCCTGCACCGCATCCGCGATGAACGGTGTGCCGGTTGTGCCGTGGCTGCCTGCCGTCAGGCCCCAGAGCACCGCACCTGCAAACAGACCCAGCGCATAGTCCCAGTAGAAGAGCTGGAAGCGGTAGCCGGGGCAGAGCTTCAGCGTGTTGGCCCACGACCCCCAGCAGAGCATGGTCAGGACCATCAGCAGCAGCGCGATTTGGTAGGTCTGGGGAAAGAACATGGTGGTACCCCGTCTGGTTCTTCTTTTTGCGGTGAACTAGGAAACATAAAGCCTGGGGCTTGGAGGGCGCAAATGGGTGGTTGCGTCTGGGCGTAAACGACTAGAATCGACTCGCTGGAAGGAAGACCTTATGCGCATCAAGCTGGTATGTCTTGTGGTTGGGTTTGTGGTTACCGGTGGCGCTTATGCTGCGAGTAAGGCCGCGAATAAGAATGAGCCGTGGGTTTCCGAGGACGCGTCGGGACGGCTGGTCTATCGGACACTCCCGCGCGGGGACCGTATCGTGGATTTCTCGTATGCCGGGTACATGGGTGGCGGAGTACCTATTCCGCCGCGTTTGCACATTGGACGGACGGTTGCACCTTCCGGCGGGGACGATTCGGCGACGATTCAGAAAGCGATTGATGAAGTCTCGGCCATGCAGGTGAAGGATAGAGTCCGAGGCGCGGTGGTGCTGAAGCCGGGGACGTTTCAATGCAGCGTGACGTTGAAGATTGCGGCCTCGGGGGTGGTTCTGCACGGGGCTGGACCGACTGACGGCGGCAGCATCCTGAAGCTGACCGGTGAGCCTCATGGGGCGATTGCGATTGCGGGCAAGCAGGAGGTTACGGTTGTTGGCGCGCCGACCCATATCGCCGAGCCCTACGTGCCGTCGGGGGCGCTGACAATTACGGTGGAGGACGGCTCGGCATTTGCGGCGGGAGACACGATCCGCATTACGCGCAACACGACGGACGCGTGGCTGCACTTCATGGGCATGGACAAGATGATCCGGGACGGGAAGGCGGAGACCTGGGTTGGGCCGCGCATCGCGACGCTGCGGGCGGTGAAGGCGCGCAAAGGCAACGAGCTGACCCTGGATGTGCCCCTTACGGACTCTTACGATCGGGCGTATCTGCAGCCGGAAGGAGCAGAGGTGGCCAAGGTCATGGTAACGGGCGACCTTGAACAGGACGCGGTCGAGGGGTTGCACATTATTGCTCCGGCTCGGACGGTTTCGTTGGACGATCCGCTGTTTGGAGTGATGGAGATGAGCGGGCTCCGCGATGGCTGGGTGCGCGACTTATTGGTGGATGACACGACCAATGGAATCGACATGACCTCCGATGCCGCGCGGATCACGATCGAGAATGTTGTTTTCCGTCACACAGCGGCGGTGACAAGTCCTGCGAAGCCGGCTGATTTTGGCCTGCGCGGAACGCAGATTCTGGTCTACAAGTGCGGATCATCTGGCAACAATCTGTTTTATGCGTGGACTGGCGCACGCAACCAGGGACCGAATGTGGTGCTCGATTCCGAGTTTCACGGGGATGGGCGCATCCAGGCTCATCAGCGCTGGTCGACGGGGCTGCTGGTTGACAACACACGCGTACCGCAGGGCGGCATCGATATGAAGAACCGTGGGGAGATGGGCACCGGGCATGGGTGGGCGATGGGTTGGGGCGTGGTTTGGAACAGCTCGGCAGCCAGCCTTGTGATTCAGAATCCGCCCGGGGCCGCCAACTGGTCGATCGGCACCACGGGCGACGAGCAACGAGAGGCGATGAAGATCATTGGTGTGCGGGACGTTGACGCTGGGCCGGGACTGCCGCAGGGATTGATTGAGTCGCCGAACCATCGTGTGCTGCCGGAGAGTCTTTATCGGGCGCAGCTTGTGGAGCGGCTTGGGGCAGGGGCGTTGAAGGCACTGGAGCCCTGAATGGATGCGGGCCGCCTATTGTTTGGCGGCCTTGATTGCTTCGGTGAGTGCCGGCACCACTTCAAACAGATCGCCGACGATGCCGTAGTCGGCCACTTCAAAGATCGGCGCGTCGGGGTCTTTGTTGATGGCTACAATGCAATGCGCGCCCTTCATGCCGACTAGGTGCTGGATGGCTCCTGAAATTCCGACAGCCAGATAGAGCTTGGGCGCGACGGTCTGGCCCGAGCTGCCGACTTGGCGCTCCATGGGCAGCCAGCCGTTGTCGCAGATGGGGCGCGAGGCGGCGAGCTCTCCACCGAGCGCGGTGGCGAGGGCTTCGACGAGGGGCAGGTTTTCTGCTTCCTTGATGCCGCGGCCTACACTTACGATGAGCTGGGCGGAGCCGAGGTCGACGGTCTGTGAGCTGCCGCGGAAGGGCTTGCCTGGCTTGGTGCGGATCTGGGCGGCGTCGATGGTTGGCGCGAAGACTTCGATGGGCGCCGGTGCGGATGCTTCAGTCGACTCGGCGCGGAAGGCCCCGGCTTGTACGGAGACAAAGCAGGGTCCTGCGCCTGTAGCTTTGTACTCGCCGTTGAGCCGGCCTTGCATGAGCTGGCGGGTGAAGACGGGGCCGTCGGCGATCTGGACTACGTCGCTGATGAGGACCTGGCCGAGGCGCGCGGCCAGGGCTGGGGCGTAGTCGCGGACTTGATACGTATGCGGCAGTACCACTTGCGTGGGGCTCTCGTTTTCGACGAGCTGTTGCAGCGCGAGCGTGAATGCGTCCGGTGTGTAGTCTGCGAGCAGGGCGTGATCGACGCGGATTACTTTGGCGACGGGTTGTGCGGCGATTTCGGCGGCGAGGGCTGCGGTGTCTGCGCCGAGGACTACGGCGGTGACGGGGTCGCTAGTTTGCGCGGCCAGCTTTTGCGCGGCGGCAAGAGCTTCCCAGCTGATGCGGGCGATGCGGCTGTCTCTCTGCTCAATGACTACAAGAATTCCGCTCATAGCACGCGCACCTCGAACTTGAGTTTTTCTACCAGGGCTTTGGCGGCTTCCTGCGGGGAGCCGGGGAGGATCTGCGTGGACTTCTGCTTCTGCGGCAGGGTGACGCGCTCGAGCGTGACGACGGGAGCGGGGCTTGCGCCGAGGTCGGCGGAGGCGACGGCGCAGACTTCTTTCGTCTTGGCCTTCTTGATGCCCATCAGCGTGGCGTAGCGCAGCTTGTTGCCGCCGGACTGGATGGTGAGGACGGCGGGCAGGGGCAGCTCGATCTCCTGGAACCAGCCTTCTTCAAGTTCTCGTTTTACCTTGAGGCCTGCGTCGGTTTTTTCCACGTGCAGGATGAGGGAGGCGTGCGGGAGGCCGAGCAGTTCGGCGAGGATGACGCCGGTCTGGCCCAGGCCGAGGTCTTCGGACTGCAGGCCTGTGAGGACGAGGTCGGCGTTCTCGGGCTTGACGGCTTCGGCGAGCAGGCGGGCTACGCCGAGGGCGTCGAGGGAGCCGAGGTCGTTGCAGGCGATGTTGATGCCGCGGTCGGCGCCCTTGGCGAGGGCTTCGCGGATGGTCTGGCCGATGCGTTCGGGGCCGGCGCTGACGACGATGACTTCGCCGCCGTGTTTTTCCTTGAGCTGGAGCGCTTCTTCCAGGGCGTAGGCGTCGGACTCGTTGAGGGCGAACTGGAGATCGGCTTCGTCGATCCACTTGGCCTGGGAGTCGATGCGGACTTGCGCGTCGCGGTCGGGGACTTGCTTGATGGCTACGATGATTTTCATGGTTTCTGGACCTCGACCATCTTAACGCGACAGGCTTGGAACTGCGTGATCTGATGCAGCACGGCTTTGATGGGATGTTGGCGCTAACGGTCAAGTCAGGTTCTGAGCTGGAGAGCTAGCGGAAGATTCTCGGCAATTCACGGTGAAAATGGACTTTTTCTCCGCTAATCATTTTGGTTTCTTTAGGTTGAGGGCAAAGGGGGGGTGGGGTGGCATTTTTGCACTTTTTGGACCGCTTTGATTTGGAAGGAAATGGAGACAGAGGGATCGCATGGATTCAGTATGCCGGGTTTGGGGAAATAATCTGCAATTGCGCGGGGAGAATAGCCGGGGAGGGGCGTTTTTTCGGTGTTTTTTGGGCTTTCCTGGGTCCCGAAGGGCCTTGGGCGCCCGGCTACCGGCAATTCGACTCATCCTCCCCGATCCCCAAAGGCAAGGGATCGGGGGCACCCTCAATGGGATAGAGTCCTTCATGAGACCGGGGCCACCCGCCACCCAGCGCCCATGATTTTCATTTTTCACGACGTTTTCATCTGGAATTGCCCGGATCGACGAGCAGGTGGTGAGACCTACTTGAGGGCGGCATGAGTAAGTTGATTTAGTGCGGCGCGAAGGCTTTCGAATAGCATCGTTGAAGACAGTAGAGCAATTGTCAAAGTCGGCAGCCAAAGTTTCGATAAGTTAGAGTTGCGATTCTCACCTCGCGAGGTGTTTAGGCGCCTTGAAAGGCGAATGAAACAAACTAATGCGACAATCAACATCAGCTGATAGCTGCAGGCGACCAGAAGCGAATCAGATGGAAAATGAAATCGCCCCAGTTCAATCGCCTGAATCAGGAACATTAGCTCGATTAGTCCGAATATCACGTATGAGCAAGCTGTCATGAATCGGGCGGCTAGAGATATGTCCGTGGGGTCCCCGTCGCTCTGCGATGCGTTGGTTGTATTCATTGAACTCGCCTCTTTAGTGCGCAATGGTCTGAATGCGCCTACTGTCGAAGATATTTATAGCATCATGAGGCGGTTCATTGCCGCCCGAGGAAAGCTTTACGGTTGTCTTACTTTTTTCCGCCAGCGCGCAGGGCAGGAGCCTTCTTGCTCGGCTTGATCTCAAGGACGCTGAGACGCTCTTTTGAGTGGGGAGACCTGCCGTAAGACTTCTATCTGGTTTGCGGCTCGAAGCGCAGCAAACTCTGAACGCATCTCTGATCGAAATGCGTCGATCAGATGGGTTGTCGCGTCGTGCTTGGCCTGGATTGCCTTAAGATCCGGGGCCACCAAGGCCTGGATCACCTGCCGCAAGCCTGTCACGATGTCTGCCATGGAAATATCCTACCCCAATTGCTGAGTTAAATTGGAGAGAAAATGGGAACGTCCCTCGGGGGCTGAAGGGTTTGCGGAGAAAGGCATTCGAACGCGGATTTGCCGCTATGAACTTTTGCAGGGGCTAAAGCCCGACGCTGGTTTGATTGGCCTTATTGGCCCGGCTAAAGCCGTGCCCTTGTTACAAAGCGTGTCTAAAGCGGCCTTTTCCGCGGCCCGTAAGGTCACTGCCCTTTGGAGGCAGCAAACTGGCACGGCTAAAGCCGTGCCCTTTCAAAACTTGGACTGTTCAAAAACTTGGGCTATATCGAGGCTGGCTTCTGCCCGGGCAAGCCGCGGGCGGCTAGCTGGGCTATG
>Ga0182030_10004907_pt1 | contig 28541 bp, 27 predicted proteins | sample 812S3MmetaG_FD_121299 | JGI IMG/M metagenome (GOLD analysis project Ga0182030, IMG submission 121299) | Permafrost microbial communities from Stordalen Mire, Sweden - 812S3M metaG (Illumina Assembly) | ecosystem: Environmental > Terrestrial > Soil > Wetlands > Permafrost | place: Sweden... | reverse complement strand
TGCTCTGGGACCGCGGCGCCTTCTCGCTCATCGGCGAGGCGAGCGGGCTCGACCAGATCGCGCGCGGCGACCTGAAGTTCCAGCTCCACGGCGAGAAACTCAACGGCGATTTCGCGCTGGTCCAGATGAAGGGCCGCGGCAAAGGCAACGAGTGGCTGCTGCTCAAGAAGCGCGACCCGTTCGCCGTGCCGGGCTGGGACGTGGAAGCGCATGCCTACAGCGTGCTCTCCGGACGCACGCAGGCGGAAATCGCGCGCAACCTGCCGGCGCGCCAGACCATGCGCCAGACCGCCGGCGATACCGAACGCGTCTGGGCCACCAGCCCGCCGGCCAAACGCGGAGCCAAGACGGCTGCCGCGGCCGCCGTCCCCGCCGCGCCCAGGAAGAAGACCAAGCGCGATCTCGCGGGTCTCAAAGGCGCCCGCCAGTCCCCCATGCCCACCGCCGTGGAGCCGATGCTGGCCACGCTCGTCGACAAGCCGCCGCGCGGCGACGAATGGCTCTACGAGGTCAAATGGGACGGCATCCGCGCCATCGCCTTCCTGGAGCGCGAAGAGCTGCGGATCACCTCCCGCAGCGGCTTGCGCTGCGAACGTCAGTATCCCGAACTGGCGGTGATGCCGCACCAGGTGGCCGCGCGCCAGGCCATCCTCGATGGCGAGATCGCCGTGCTCGACGAGAAAGGCGTTTCGCGCTTTCACCTGATTCAGCCGCGCATCGCCAATGCCGACCCCAATTCCGTGGCCCACCTGGCGCGCTCCACGCCGGTGGTCTATTTCGCCTTCGACCTCCTCTACCTGGATGGCTATGACCTGCGCGACGTCAGCCTGGCCGAGCGGCGCGAACTGCTGCAAGCTGTCGTGGCGCCCGGCGGTCTGTTGCGGATTTCCGAGGTCTTTCCGGGCGCCGGGGACGAGTTGCTGGAAGCCGCGCGCGGCCTGGGACTCGAGGGGGTGGTGGCCAAGCACGCGTCCAGCGTGTACGAATCGCGCCGCAGCCGCGAATGGGTCAAAATCAAGATCGTCGGCGAGCAGGAGTTCGTGATCGGCGGCTTCACCGCGCCGCAGGGCGGGCGCGACCACTTCGGCGCGCTGGTGCTGGGTTTGTACGACGCCGGCGAGTTGCGCTGGGTGGGCAACGTGGGCACCGGCTTCGACCAGAAACTGCTGGCCAGCCTGCACGCGGCCCTGCAGCCGCTCATCGTCGAAACATGCCCGTTCCCCGAGCGTCCCAAGCCCGACAAGGGAATCACGTGGGTCAAGCCGGAATTGGTCTGCCAGGTGAAATACGCCAACTGGACGCCCGATCAGCGCCTGCGCGCGCCGGTGTTCCTGGGGCTGCGCAACGACGTGGCCGCGCGGCAGGCCGTGCGCGAAGACGCCGCCCCTCCGCGTCCGGAACTGCTGGCCGACGTCAAAGAGGCGTCGCTGCGAGTGGGCAGCCAGACGTTGAAATTCAGCAATCTCAAGAAGGTCTACTATCCCGACGACGGCTACACCAAGCGCGACGTCCTCAATTACTACGACGGCGTGGCCGATCTGATCCTACCGCACCTCAAGGACCGTCCGCTGTCTCTCAAGCGCTATCCCAACGGCATCAGACAGGATTACTTCTTCCAGAAGGACGCCGCCGACACCTTCGCGCCCTGGCTGCGTATCGAACTTATAGACGATATTCACTACGTTTTCGCGGAGGATCGCGCCAGTCTGCTCTACTTGGTGAACCTGGGCTGCATCGACCACAATCCCTGGATGAGCCGCATGCCGACACTCGATAATCCGGACTTCATCCTGATCGATCTCGACCCGCAGGAGTGCCTCTTCGATAAGATCGTCGACGCGGCCCTGTTAGTGAAGCGCGTGCTGGATCGCATCGGACTGACAGGTTACCCCAAGACCACCGGCGGGGACGGCATGCACGTCTATGTCCCCGTGGAGCCGGTATACACCTACGAGGAAACGCGCACCTTCGCCGAACTGATCTCGCGCCTCGCCATGGCGGAAGATCCCAACCTGTTTACCACTCCGCGCGCCGTCGCCAAGCGGCAGAAGAACCGCGTGTATTTCGACTACCTGCAAAACGGCCGCTCGAAGACCATCGCCGCTCCCTATGTGCTGCGTGCGTATGCCGGCGCGCCGGTGGCGACTCCGCTGGAGTGGCCGGAAGTGCGCCACGGCCTCGATCCGAAGCAGTTCCATATCGGCAACGCGCGCGACCGGTTCGCCGCGCGCGGAGACCTGTTCGCCGGGGTTCTGAATAAGCCCCAGGAATTGCAGCCGGCATTGGCAAAACTCGAGAAGCTGCTCAAGTAACTCGCCTACATGATCACGATCTGCGCGGCGTTCGCCGCCACACCATTGGCGGTGAGCTGGACTTCCACCGTGCCCTTGCCCGCCAGCGACGCCGGCAACAGCACGTTGATTTGATCCAAACCCGTGAACAGCCCTTGCGAACCGGAATATTCCACCATACAATTCACTCCGCCGACAGTCACCTGCACGTTAGTAGCGCTGGCTGCGTCCATCCCGGTGGCATATAGCACCAGGTACACCTGATCGGTGGCCGAACCCATATTGATCGGGCTGGCGGCTAGCGAGGCGCCGGCGGTCGTCTGGTAAGTTGTCCCATAAGTCTGCGCGCCGCTGGCCGACACCCGGATGGTCTCGGCCGCCGCCAGGCTGGATCCGTTCAGCGTAAACAACGCCGGAGATACCGCCGCCACCTGAATGTTATTGGCCGTCTGCGTGCCGCCGCTGCTCACGAAGTTCACCGTGGCGGATCCCGCGGCCACTCCGGAGGGGACCTCGAAGGTTAATTGGTTGGGCGAGACGAACGCCAGGGGCGCCGGCCACGTCTTGCTGGCCGAATCCACGATGGAGACCGAGTTGCCGTAGTACAGCGTGGGCAGCGGGCCGAAGATTTCGTCCGGCGTGCCCGCCGAGAGATTCTGCCCGAACGCCGTCACCAGTTCGCCGGGCGCGATGGTCGGCGCGCTCCAGGTGGCCGCGGAGACAATCGACGGAACGTTGGTCATGGGCGTCGTGCCAGCGGTTGGCGCCAGGCAAACTCCGCGGAGTACCTCGCCCACGTTGGCGGTGCGCACGATGGTGAATTTCTCGCTCGCCGCGCCGCTCGCGGTGGTGTTGGCTAACACGTCGGCGATCGAAACAAGCTGGTTGGGATCGGCGCCCTGGTCGCCATTGGAACTCACCGTAGAGGTCACCGCCCAGATCGTCACGGTACCGTCGCCGTTCACTTTGCCGGCGATATTGCGCAGTCCGTCGGTGGCCGGATTGAGGGACGCCGGGTAATTCGCGACGCTGTACGGTTGTCCCAGGTTCAAGCCGTTTTGCAGCACGTAAGCCATCTTCCACGTGCCGCTGGTCAGGATCCACTTCTGCAGACCGGCGGTCGTGCTGCCGGCTGCATCGGCGGCGGTGCCGTCGCCCTCATCGGCTACGTAGAGCGTGGTGGCATTGGCGAACCAGATGCCGAAGGGGTAGTCCGACGCCGCGGTGGCCGTCTTGGCGAGAGACGTGGGGAAGCCGGGCAGAATGGCGAGCGGCGCGGCGGCGGCCGCAGCGAGGGTCGGCAGGGTACCCGCGGCGCCCACCTGGTAGACCGTGTTGATACCGTTGCTGCCGCTTCCCTTGGTGACGTAGAGGGTGTTGTTGAATACGGTAATGCCGCGGTAATTGTTGTCCTTGCCCAGCTTGTCGGCGGCGTAGGGCTGCCCCGTCGTGGGGTCGGTGATCTGGGCGATGGAGAAGTTCCCTACTTGCGTCGGGAGGGTGGTGGCCGCCTGGCCGGGCGTGGCTACCTGCACACCGCCGGCCGCCACCACATTCGCCGGCGTCCCGCTGCCGTTATTGGAATTCCCGGCGATGTAATACAGGCCGTTCGCCATGATGGCGGAGCGGCCATTATTGCCGTTGTAGGCGTTGGTCTTGGTGATCTGAATCGCCCCGTTCGCGCCAACCTGGGCCACCGCGCGGAAGTAGCTGCCGCCGGCTGGATTGGTCGGGTCGTAGACCATGGGCGTGTTGGAGTTGGAAACGTCAATGGTGTTGGGCGGCGCTACGTAGCCCATGAACGTGATGGCGGTGCCGTCGGTCGAGAGGTTCAGCGCCAGTTCCGATTTCGAGCTGAAGCTCGATACGATCAGGCTGCTGGGAACTGGGAGGCTATTCACCAGCGTGCCGGCAGGCGTCATCTGGTCCAAAAAGATAGGCGCGGTGATCCCGAAACTCCCGTCCACGTTGTCATTGTTCCAGACGTTGTTGCTGCTGGTGGTGGACGGGTACGCGCCGTTATCGCTGGCGACTCCGGTGCCGCACTTAGCGGTGGAAGGGCAGACCGGCGGCATCGCTTGCCCCTTGATGACGGTGGTGGCGTCGCCGGCGTATACGCTGCGTGAGACTACCAGGTTTCCCGCGGTGAATCCCGAGAATCCGCTGGTTTGGCCGTAAGCCGCGGCGGACAGCAGCGCCGCGGCGCCGATTGCAGACAGAGTAGAACGAACGAAACGAGGCATCCTTATCTCCCAGGTGTGATTTGGTGCGAATTCCCCGAGTATATCAACGCATTGTCACTGCCGCGCGAATAAATAGTTACAATTGGGTGACAATTGCCTATCTCCCCGCCGTGCGATGCTAACGGCTTGGTCATCAGTCTGTAACCTTTCGCTGTTAGTCTGTCTGAAAAAATCCGACAAGCACTTGAGGAGTCAACTATGAAGAGTCTCATACTGTCCCTTTTGGTCTTGCTGCCGTCCCTTCTGCTGGGCCAGCCTTCACCTGCCGCTGCCCAGGGCAACGCGTCGCTTTCGGGAAGAGTCGTCGATCAGTCCGGCACGGCGCAATTGTCCAATTAAGGGAAGAGACGACCGGCGCCGCCTATAGAACCACCACCGAGGCAGCCGGCCACTATTCGGTAAGCGGTCTGCCTGACGGCAAACCTGGCCATGGCGTAATCGATGTCAATTTGAGGATCGCCGGCTGCGCTGCCTGGGCTTCGGCAAATGCCCTCCGGCCGCATTCCGATCGACCGCCTCCGGGAGCGTGACTGGCACTTGCCGGAATTGTGCCGCCGCTGCCAAGCCCCTGTCAAGGGTGACAAGGTGTGCGCCTGCGGCCTCGGCAAATCCGGCCAGATAACAGTCGGCGATCGCTTTCGTGGCGGGTTGCCCGGCAAAGGGCGCTGCGGCCTGCCGGAAAAAGGCCTCGGCGCCGCGCGGCTCGGCCACCAGTTCCACTCGCGGATCCTGAGTCCACCGGTCGTACAGTTGGAGCGCTCCGGCCAATGTGGATGTGCTGCCACCCATCGCCTTCCGATTCGTGAGCAGACGCAGGAAGCCCGGCATGGTGAACCGGCAGAACATCAGGCTGGCGTTGTCGACCGATCCGTACCACCGGAAGGCGGGGATGTGCTGCGGATGGAGATCCCAAGTCAGCGCCAGCCACACATCGATGTCAATCAAGTACGAGGTCGTAGGGTGTCTCCGTGTTGGGGCACAGCGGTCCTGGCCGGCCCTTCCCTTTGAGCAGCGGCAAGGTAACACGCTCGCCCTGGCGCAGCGGCCGCACCGGAGCAACGCGAGCAATCGGCCGGCCGTGCCTGGTGATGACGATCCCCTCTTCAGGCAGCTCTGCCAGGAGCGTAAGGCGCTGGCGCCGGAACTGGGTGATGTTGAGATCTCTCATATTCAAAGTGTAACTGTGCACTTCGGGAGACATGGGACCTGGCGTGATTCTTTGGTGGCGTCCGGGAACCGATTGATGCGCACGGGCCTCTAATTCTTCTTGCCCGCGTCGGGCGGCTGGGTGGCCGAACGCCGCTTCTGCTCGCTTTGCAACTGGTCGTGCATGTCTTTCAAATCCTTCTCCAGTTTGCGCGTTTTGGCGGCCTCGAAATTCAGGTCCTTCTGCAGCTTGTCGGCCTTTCGCGCCGCCTCGTCGCGCAGTTTGCGAGCGTCCGGATCCTCCGCTCCTCCCTTTTGGGCGGGCAATTGACCGAGGAAGCTGGCCTGCTCCTTGACCATTTGGCCGTTGGGCTCCGAGGCCAGCAGTACCACGTCCACGCGCTCGTTCTGGCGGGCATAATTGAATACCCCAGCCGCCAGATGGGCGCCATCGAGCCGGACGGCCTGCGGAACGGTGTTGCCGTCGGTGATCTCCAGGGTCCCCTCAAGTGCATTGCGAACCGCCGGACCATTCCGGTCCCACTGTATTTTCAGTTGGCCGTTGTTGTCCGAGACGGTGAGCGACAGGTAGGGATCCGGCTCCCTGGGCAACACCGCGCGGATCTTGGACAGCGCCTGCGGCAGCCAATACTGGCGCGTCTGATACCCCACGCCGCCGGCTGCCAGGCCCGCCGCCAGACATATCGCCACTTTCACCGCCCGCCACGACCGCTCCTGCCGCAATTGCGCGAAGCCGGGTATCGTCGTATCGGTTGTTTCCACCGCCGGTTCTTGCCCCTCGGACCCATCCGGGGAAGACGGCTCGATGGCAATCTCGCGGGTGATCGGGACCCGCCCTTTGGCTTTCCCCGAGGCGGCGGGGGCGTCCACGGCGCCATAGGATCCCGCCCGCGCTTCGCCCGGCGCGGCGCGAAACGGAGAATTCTCGCGCAGGTGCTGGCGGGCCGGCGGCGCGTCGTTCCCGCCCCCCACCGGCGGCCGCAGGGGCAGCGGGTCCAGCACGAATTCCTGATAGCTGGCCGTGCCTCGCATAGATCCATCGGCCTCGCGGAAGAAGAAGCCCCCGCGAGTCGGTTCAAAGGTGTGCGGCTTCAGCACCAGTGCGACCTGCCACGGCTCCGGGAAAAAACGCTTGTGGATATCCTGATCGGTCTCCGAAAAAAAGATGTCGCTGCGGGTGTGCGAATGGTACCAACCCACGGGCTGCCGGTTGGCGGGGTTCCGTTTGGCCAGGGCCATCATCTCCGCCAGACGCGTCTGGTCCCGCGGGGAGAGCGTGAAAGACGGTCCCATGGCGTGTTCGCAATCGAGCGCTTCGTAGCCGGTGATCGAAATCCGGTCGCCATCCCGGTTCCCCAGCAGGATTCCCCCTATCTCGGCGCCGCCGCGGGGCAGCGAAAAGAAGGCGTCCACCACTGCCAGCCGGATATCGTCCAGCACGCGGGTGGAATATTCGATCTCGAACGGGCATTCCGGTGCGTTCCATTTGCCCACTGCGGTGTCGGTGCCGTACTCCATGCGTTTTAATTAATTGTAGGCGATTGGGAGGCGAAACGCCCCGGCGAATCCATGGGTTGCCTGCGCGAGACCTTGCTGTCCGGGCGAACACGGCCGTTCCAGATATTTCTCGCATTCCGTGTCGAACCCGGCTGTCCACGCGGCGAGTTTCGGCAATCGGTTCGTCCCGGCTCAGCAGCGGGAAACGCCGGCTCCAGTTCCATCCGCGATCACTACCTCGCTGCCGTTGAGAGGCATCGCCGGCCTGCTCGGCGTTAGCATCAGCGAATACACAGGCAACCAGATGACCTACGATCTGCGTCGCCTGCGGCTCAAAGGCCTCATTTCCGGCCACCTCGCACCAGCCGTTATTTCGTCACACCCTACGGCTGGCTGTCGCGAAACTCCGAACCGCTCCCTAACTAACGGTCGCGGCTCAGTAACAAGTCTCCTGGAATCAATGCAGCGTTACCCAGCCGAGCCCGGAGGGCACCCCGTCAGCAATCGGTCTTTGTCCTTTGACTTGAGTTTCGCGACACAAACTATCTCGGAAGCTTTCCCCCAGGCCGGGAGTTCCCTCTTCCGTTCCTTATTGCCCGCAACTGGGCGCGCCGGTAACTGCCGGCGGCACGGCGACCTTATGGTCTCCGAGCGTGCCGTTCAGCGTCGCCAAGTCTTTCTTCAGCTCTTCCCATTTGGCTAGAGCCTCGGTCAGAGACTTGCACGATTCCTGGTAGCTTTCGCGCATGGCGAGCGTCGGCGGCTGGTCGGCCTGCTCCACGTTGGTCATCAGGCTGCCGAACTGTCCATCGATAGCGCTGAAGTTGCTGGTAGCGCCCCCGCCGCCGCGCCCGCCTCCGAATCCGCCGCCTCCGCCGCCACGGCCACCGCGACCCGCCGCGGCGCCGCCGAATGCGGCCGCTTTGCCCTCGAGCGCCGTAACCGCCTCGGCCGTTCCCGCCGCCGTGAGCGCTTTGCGCACGGCGGCCACCTGCTCATTCGCTTCATAGGCGGCGTTCATGGCGTCGGAGATCTTCACGCCTAAGTCGCGCTGCTCGGTAATGCCCTGCGCCGGCGTCTTCACTCGTGGGTCCATCGTCACGCGCAACGGCTGGCGGTAAGTTCGGCCGGCAACCGTCAGGCGCACCTCGTAATCTCCCGGCGCCACCAGCGGACCGAGCGGCTCCGCGGGAGTGTTCTTATAGAGCGCCCCCATAGGGTACTGATGCGAGAATGCCGGCGGCGGTGTATAACGCAGGTCCCATACTGCGCGATTCATGCCCGCCGCAGTGGGCAGCGGGTGGGGTGGCTCCAGCCAGTAGTTGGGGATGGTCAGTTGCGGTTCGGGCTCCGGCGGCGGCGGCACGCTGGACAATTCGCGCAGCAACTTACCGGCCGGATCGAAGATGCCGATGGTTACCGGCCCCGCCTGAGCCGACTTGAAATAGTAATTCAGGACCGCGCCATCCGGCGGGTTCGTGCCGGCGGGCAGTTCCGGCGGGAATGGCGTGTCGTTGCCGGTATCGTTGCGCACGCGCACAGCGACCTGCGGCTTGTATAAGAAGACGTCGGCGTTCGATACCGCGGCGCTCACCTGGCGCAGGGGAGTCAGGTCGTCCAGGATCCAGAAGGCCCGCCCATAGGTGCCGGCCACCAGATCGTCGCCGTGCACTTCGAGATCGCGCACAGACGCGGTCGGCAAGTTGAGCTCCAGCGACTGCCAGTGGTCGCCGAAATCGAACGAGACCCACGCGCCGTGCTCGGTGCCCGCATAGAGCAGGCCGGCGCGCTCGGGATCTTCCTTCACCACGCGCGCGATTTCCGTCGCGGGGATGCCCGAAACGATGCGGGTCCACGTTTTGCCGCCATCGCGGGTGCGGAAAATATAGGGTTCGAAGTCGTTGTAATTGTGCCGATCGATGGTGAAATAGGCGGTGTCGATGTTATGCGGCGAGGCCTGGATTTGTTGGATCTGGCTGTTGGCGGGAAGGTCCGCGGGTGTCGCGTTCTGCCACGTCGTGCCATCCGCGGTGCGTTGAATGCGGCCATTGGAGGTGCCCACCCAAACCGCTCCCGCGCGCAGCGGCGACGGCCCGATGGCGGTGATGCCGGTGACCCCGCCGCGTCCGCCGCGTCCGCCGGCCGCTGGCTCCGCCGGCTCGGCTGCCGGAGTTTCGCCGGGAGCCAAAGTAACGTCGGGACTTACAGCCTTCCACGTGTTCCCTAAGTCGCGGGTCTCCAGTAAGTATTGCGCGCCCAGATAGAAAACATGGGGATCCGCCAGAGAGAAAAGATGTGGCGGAGTGTTGGCGAAGCGGAAGCCGGCGCTGCGCGGAGGCGAAATATTCTGAATCTGCCGCGTGGTGGCGTCATAGCGCTGGATGGTGGTGCCTTGCCCGCTGGCCATGATGATGTTTGGGTCCAGCGGATCGGCGTGCAGATACCCGAATTCGTAGGCGCCTACCGAGGGCAGCCATTCCATGAAGGTGATTTCTCCGAACGCGCCACGGCTGGCGGTCCCGGCCGCACCGCTATCCTGCTGGGTGCCGTAAATCCAATAGGGGAACCGCGTGTCGGTGGAGATATGGTAGAACTGGCCGTTGGGAAGCTTGTACCAATTCAGGTCCCAGGTAAGTCCGCCGTCCAGGCTGATCGTCGGACCCTGGTCGACGCCCGCCAGGATGCGCTTCCCATGGGTCGGATCGATCCACAGCACGTGGTAGTCGTCGCCGCCGGGCGCGCCCTTATAAGCGACGAAAGTCTTGCCGCCGTCGATCGAGCGGTAGAGCGAGGTCTGCACCACGTAGACCATGTCGGGATTATCGGGCGCCACGTAAACCTGGCTGAAATAGGAGCTGCCGTTGGAGCGCGGGTCGGTGGTGCTGCGATACCAGTTGGCGCCGCCGTCATCGGTGCGGTACATACCGCCGGTCATCACCGCGAAGACGCGCTGTCCGCCGGTGCCGCCGGCCACCGCGAGGCCGATCCGGCCCATGTTGGTGTCGGGAAGGCCGTGCCCCGTGAGGTAAGTCCATGTCTGTCCTTGATCGGTGGATTTGTAGATGCCCGCGCCGGGCGTTGTCGTCCCACCGCCGCGCCCGCCGCCCCCGCCTCCTCCGCCGCGCCCGGCGGCGGGAACCGTCAGGTACTCTTCCAGCGCCGCGAAAATCGTCTGCGGATTATCCGGATCGGACACCATGTTAACGGCGCCCAGCGAGTCGCTCTTGTAGAGCACCTTAGTCCAGGAACGGCCGCCATCGGTGGTGCGGAATACGCCGCGGTCTTCGTTGCGCGCGTAGGTGTGGCCCAGCGCCGCGGCCAACACGATGTCGGGGTTCTTGGGGTCTACCACCAGGGAGACCACGTGGTTGGTATCGTCGAGGCCGATATGCTGCCAGTGCGCGCCGGCGTCGAGCGACTTCCATACGCCGTTGCCGATATTGACCGATTTCTCCACGCTGCTAACGTCGCCCGTGCCCACGTAAACGATGTTGGGGTTGGAGCGCGCGACGGCGATCGAGCCGATGGATTCCTGGTGAGCGTCGTCGAAGATGGGCTTCCAGGTGACCCCGCCGCTGGTGCTCTTCCAGATGCCGCCGCCCGGCGTGCCCAGGTAGTAAGTGGCCGGGTCGCCGGGAATTCCGGCGACGGCCGAAATGCGCCCGGCACGGAAGGGGCCCACCTGCCGCCAGCGCATGCCGCTATAGAGAGAAGGACTAAAAGATTGCGCCAGCAGAACGGCGGCGCCTGCCGCGGCCAATAGAAACGTACGAAAACGCATAATCTATGGAGGATAACACCATCGCGGCGGCCTCCGGTGATTCAAGGTAATCTGGAACTCGCCCTCCCGGCCACCGGAATCGCACCACGACACCGGTAGCCGTAGCGGGCGAATTACGGCGCCTGAAACTCGGAGCCATCCGGCCGGACGATGTACACTTTGTCCTGGATGGGGCCGCTGATGGCGGCCGGCTGGCCCTTCTCCAATTGACGCAGGTATCGCTTCGCGGCCCGCCGCGCTCCCGCCTCCGTGAAGTAGCGGCCGACGAGGTGCGATTCGCCCGCGAAGGTGTCCCATCCGCGCAGGTTCCAGCCGCGCTTAATGTTGAGTTTCACGGTACGCCTGGCGAAGTTGAACCAGATCCTGGCCCGTCTGCTCCCCCACAGGCGAGGGCGCCAGGTCCTGCTTGCCGCGCCAGAAATCGATGTACGAAATCTGGTGCACGCAGGCCACGGTGCAGCGCGGGGCGCAGCTTTTGGCGGTGCGGTATTCGCGGCGGATATCGGCCACGGTGTATTCGGCCAGCGGCTTGGCGGGGTAGCCGCGCTGCTGCGAACAGTAGTGCACCAGGCCGTCCTCGCAGATGTAGAGGTAGCGCGCGCCGGAGCGGCAGCGCCACTGGTTCTCTTTGCCGTGGGCGATGTTGTCCTGGAAATAATTGATGCGCGCGTAGCTGTTCTTTTCCATGGCGCGCATGGCGTTGTAGACTTCGCGCTCGCGTTCGCCCAGCGGCTGCAACTGGCCTTCGCCATCGTGGATGATGCCCACGGTGGACGTGAATCCCAACTCGATGGCCCGCTTCCCGACCGTGAGGGCGTCCTGCGGCGTGCGGATGCCGCCGCCCACCACGGAATTGATGTTGACGTGGAAATCCGCGTGTTCGGCCAGCAATTGCAGCTTCCGGTCGAGCACCTTGAGGCTCTTCTTGGAAACCTCGTCGGGCATCACGTTGTCGATGGAGATCTGCAAATGGTCGAGCCCAGCCCGGTTCAGGCGTTGGATGCGTTCCGCCGTGAGCAGATAGCCGTTGGTGATCATGCCGGCGATCATGCCGCGCTGGCGAATGTGCGCCACGATCGCGTCGAGATCGGGATGCAGCAGCGGTTCGCCGCCGGAGATGGTGATGATCGTGGTTCCCAACCCGGCCAGCAGGTCGAGACGCTGGCGCATCACGTCGAGGGCAACGGGTTTCGAAAAGTCGTCGTACTCGTTGCAGTAGGTGCACGAGAGGTTGCAGCGGCGCATGGGGATGACGTGCGCCAGAATGGGGTGGTCCGTGGAGGCCAACCCCTTGCCAATCATCCGGAATTCGCGCAGACGCCGGCCGGCAGCCTTCCACGCCCTGCGGAGATGTTTGGTGGTCTCGGACATACCTAAAAGTCCTTCTATTACAACACAGTCCCGCGAATCCGACGAGCCGGCTCAAGCGATTGGCGCGGAACCGGGGTTGAACGGTACAGATGGGGAATTGGGCGTGTACACGGCCGGCGGTTCTATGCTATGTGTGGGTTACGGAGGGTGAAATGAACGCTGGCTTCGAGCCCTGTCGCCACTGCAGCCAGGCAACCGAATGACTCCCGTACGGGTTGTCGACACCCATCGCCTCTCGACCGTTGCCCACGGGTACGAGCGGGAGATGGTGCAGTTCTATAACGACTTGATTGCCATTCCGGCCACAAGTGGGCACGAAGGCCCGGTCATCGAGCGCATGCGGCGGGAGATCGAACGAGCCGGCTTCGAGGAAATCCGCATCGATCCCTTGGGCAACATCCTAGGCCGCATCGGTTCCGGCAAGCACGTGGTCATGATGGACGCGCACGCCGACACTCGGGGCGTCGGCGGCGCGCGCGCCGGCATGGCCGCCATGGTGTACGCCGGCAAACTCATCCACGAATTGGGCATGTACGACGATTTCACCCTGTGGGTGGTTGGCTCGGTGCAGAAAGAGGAGTGCAGCGGGCTGGCCTGGCTCTACATTCTCAAGGAAGACGGCATTCGCCCGGATTGCGTCCTGATTACCGAACCGACCAACCTGTGCATCTATCGCGGCGAGCGCGGGCGGGTGGAGTTCAGGATTCGCCTGCGCGACAACGGCCCCGACGCGACGGGCTTGGTGCGGGAGGTGGAACGGTTGAACCAGAGGCTGCCCCACGACCCGATTCTGGGCGCGGGCTCCATCGCGGTGACGGAGATTCCGGGCGCGGACGCAATCCACGGGGAACGGCTTCTCACCATGGGCGAGACGCGGGAAGGCGCGCTGGACGAAGTGCGAGCGCTCTCCGGCGCCGAGGGTGCGGAGATCGAAATTCCGGTCTATGACCGGCCCAGCTATACGGGCTTGCGCTATCCCATGGAGAAATATTATCCCGCCTGGGTGTTGGACGAATCGCACCCGCTGGTGCAGGCGGGCATCGCGACTTATGAGGCGCTCTTCGAGTTACCCCCGGTGATCGGCAAGTGGACCGCGGGCGCCAGCGGCGCGGGGTCCATGGCATTGATGGGCGTGCCGGCCATCGGGTTCGGCCCGGGCGAAGAGGCCATGGCGTCGAACGTGGGCCACATGGTGAAAGCGGCGCAATTCTACGCGGCGTTTCCCATGACGTTCGTGGAAACGGCGCGGCGGCGGTAGGCCCAGGCGATCAAAGGCTTCTTCGGGAGCAGTCAGGCCGGCGCTGGCGGCGTCCGCCGAGACCGACTGGCTGAACTGCACCTGCCAGTGTCAGCAATGGCGCAACGCCCGGCGCCAGCCAGCGCACGCATTCCTGCTCAGTCCGCGAATCTCCCAGCCGCGCGCAGTTTGGCCTTCCGAGCCTCTTCTTCGCGATTCCTGGGCGCTGCACCGGTTTCGAGCGACCGCAGCAGCCGGCTGGAAATCCCGGCGATTTCCTCGACCGCGACCTGAAACGCGCCTTCGTTTGCCCTGGACGGCTTGTGAAATCCGCTGATTTTTCTCACGAACTGCAGCGATGCGGCGCGCACTTCTTCGGGCGTGACCGGCGGATCGAAGTTAAAAAGAGGTCTGATGTTCCTGCACATTTCTCACCTTGATGCCTTCTCAGTATTGCCGCACGGGAAGGCGATTCAGCACCTCACGATGATAGCGCCACCCCGGCAGGAAGAGGTCCATCAGGGCCGTGAAGCGGCTGTTGTGAGTTTGCTCCAGCAGGTGGGCCATCTCGTACACGACGATATGTTCCAGGCATTCGCGCGGTTTGGGAGCAGCGTCCTTTTCTGTTACCTTCAGTAGGTAGCGTTTGCCCCAGACGTAGTGGCTTTCACGCTCCAGGTATTCGCGAAGGGGTTCGCGTTCCTGATCCGTTACCTTCTTTTGCCGCTGTGTCGGACTTGCCCTTGACGCGACCATATCGCGGAAGCCGGCGCCCATCGGGACCTTCTCCCAGAGCGCCCCTGACTCCTTTGTGTTATCATTGTGTACACAGCGGGAAAGGACTCATGCGCGCCACCAAAGTCGGAATTCGCGAGTTTCGGGAGAACCTGTCCAGCTATCTGGAATCGAAGAAGCCGGTCGCCATCACCAGGCACGGCGCGACGATCGGCATTTACGTCCCCACCCAACCGAAGCCGAGCCAGGCCGATCTGGAGGCTTTTCGCGCCGCCGGAGAGAAGATGCAGGAACTGATCGCCGCGGCGGGAACCAGCGAAGAGGTACTCGTGGCGGATTTCAAGAGGCTTCGCCGGGAACGCGGCCGGAAAAACAGTTGAGATGCTGCTGCTGGACGCCAATATCCTGGTTCGCGCGGTACTGGGATCGCGAGTTCTCGGCTTGCTTCGCACATACAACGGGCAAGTTGAGTTCCTGGCTCCGGACACCGCCTTCCAGGAAGCGCGCGCACACCTCCCGGAGATCCTGGCGCGGCGCGGAGTGCCGGCCGCTCCCGCGCTCGCAATCCTCGACTCCCTGGGCGCGCTCGTACAAACTGTCGAATTCGAGACGTATTCGCCCTTTGAATCCCTCGCCCGGCAGCGTCTCTCCCGCCGCGACGAGGACGATTGGCCGGTCTTAGCCGCGGCCCTCGCATTGGATTGTCCGATTTGGACCGAAGACACGGACTTCTTCGGGTGCGGCGCGGCGACCTGGACATCGGACCGCGTCGAGATGTACCTGCGCGAGGCGTGCTCGTGACAGATCGGGCCGTGCTGCCGCGTCAATTATAAGGTCGTTATACTGCGTCTATGGCCCCCCTCACGAAATGCATTCTAGCCGCCGCGCTGATCGTCCCGGCTTACGCCGCCGATGCGCGCAAGCCCACCCAGGAAGGCTTGGTCTACGGCGAAGCCGACGGCCAGAAGCTCACCATGGACTATTACGCTCCCAAAGGCCCGGGCGTGCATCCCATCGCTATCGTCATCCACGGCGGCGGCTACCAGCGCGGCGATAGCAAGAGCGGCAGCGAGGCCTATTGCGCCGACTTCCTGGCGCCCGCCGGCTACGCCGTCTTCTCCATCAATTACCGCCTGGCGCCCAAGTATCCGTACCCTTATATGGTGAATGACGTCGAGCGCTCCATCCGCTACCTCCGTCATAACGCCCGCAACTGGAATGCCGATCCCGCCAGGATCGCGCTCGTCGGCGGGTCCGCGGGCGGATTTCTCAGCAACATGGCGGGTTTGCTGGGCGCGCCGGCCGACCGCCACTCCGGCGATCCCGTGGAGCGGGAAAACGCCCGGGTTCAGGCGGTTGTCAGCCTGTTTGCGCAAAGCAGCTTCGCCACCGTCCCGTTGAACGCCGATGTGCACGCCCTGCTCGATCCCTTGATCCGGCAAAAGGGCGAGGCGGCAGCGCTCCGGGAAGCCTCGCCGATCACCTACGTGACCAAGAACGCGCCGCCGTTTCTGCTGATTCTGGGAGACAAGGACGAGTACATTCCCTTCACCGAAGCCACCAATCTGCAGACCGCGCTGCGGAATGTGGGCGTGAAGTGCGAGATCGTCCGCATTCCCAACGGCACTCATGGCACCGGAGCCTGGCATACCATTCCGGGCGTGCCCGATTGGGAACGCCAGATGACCGAGTGGCTCAATACCACGCTGCACCACAAAGGGCCCGTGGGAGAAGGCATCCGCCCCCGCCAACCCAAGCAAGCCCGGCCCTAGCCGGACGCGCCCCGCAAAGGTCGCCTGCCGGCCCGCGCTACTCCACCAACGCCGCGCTCACCGGCCGCTCCCCCACCGGAATCAGCGTGAATATCGGCGCCGGCGCCGGTTTGAACTGCCGATAGTCCCCATTGGGCGTTGTCGCCAGCGCCAGCATCCTCACCACCGCCATATCGCCCGATTTCTCGTCGAGCACCAGCGCATACTGCCCGTCCGGCGTCAACAGAATCTGGCAAGGCCCCTGCCCCACCTGCACCACCGCTACCAGGCTATAGGTATCGATATCCAGTACCGTGATTCCGTCGGCCAGCGGATTGGTCACCATCAGGTACGACGGCTTCGCGTCCTTGGCGGTCACCGCCATGGCCCCCGGCGCGCGCCCGGCCAGAATCGTCTGATAGATCTCCGTCTCGGACGGAAAAAGCACCACCACCGCGTCCATGCCGTCGCCGGTAATGAAAATCTGACCGCCGTCCCCCGACGTGCAGAAGTGCCGGGGCGCCAGCGGCAGCGGCAGCCGCACCACCGTCTTGCCGGTCGACGATTGGAATATCGTGGCGCTCCGCCCACGCCAGCTCCCGGCGATCACCTGCGCGCCATCCCATTGGAACTTCACCAGCGAAGGCTCGTCGCCGGCGCTGATGGTGCGCTCGATCGCCGCGCTGGCGAGCGACGCCAGCGCAATCGTGCGATCCTGCCGGCTGGCCACCGCGGCCAACGGGATCTGGCGTCGATTGTGCAGCACCAGGTCGAAAGCGTCCGGCGCCCCCGAAAGGTGAATGCGCCGGCCCGGTTTGAATGAATCGAGCGGCAATTCCACCAGGGCGGCAGGATCGCGATACAGGACCCACAGCGCATCGCCCACGGGAGACAACTGCATCGCCACCGCCTGATTGCCGGCTCGCGCCTTCCGGCTCACCGCGTAGGTGGCGCCGTCAATTTCGTACACCGTTCCGTTTTCCGGCGCCAGCACGAAGACTCGTGCACGATGCGGGTGGGCCAGCACGGCGGCCGGCGCGGCGTCGAGTGGAATCTGCCGCAGCATCCGAAACCGCTCCAGGCTGACGACCGCGACGGAGCGGCCACCCTGGTTGGCCACGAAGCAATAGCCCGACAGGCGCGGAGCTTTTCTCCTGCCGCAGCCAAAGCTCGCCGCGGAAGCCAGCAGCAGGGCGCGACGCGAAATTCGAGGGTGCGTCGTTAGCGGCATCGTTTCGGCGGGGCGGCACAGCGTCCAGTGGCCCGGCGGGCGCCCCCCAGGGAGTCTGCCCCGCGAATCAGGCCGGATCCCGTCCGCCGAGGCCGGTTCAAAGGGCAACCCGGACGAGGCCGTCCGCCCCGCGATTCCGGGCGATGTCCGTGAATGCGAAAACGAAATGACATTGAGTTTCAACTAGCCGTGGAGTACCCAGCCTCTATTCTACTTCGGTGTCCGAAAGCGTATCGTGGCCCTTAAACTCCAGACGCAGGAAGGATATCAACGGCGAAGTTCTGCTGGCAGCACCTGAAGTTTCTCCTCAAACCGCCGATAAGTCCATCAGGCAAAGATGTTGGACTTGTTAAAGCGGCATTACCTGCTGGCGCTGACCGGCCTGGCCTGCATGCTCGCGGCCGTTCTGGTAAGCGTCCCCCGCCATTCCGCGTCAATGGCCAACCGGATCTACCGGATTGGGGCGGAGAGCCCTCCAGGCGCCGGCGGCCTGACTGTGGCCGTTATGGACGAAGCTGCGCACCGTGCCGGTCTGCGGCTGCAATGGGTCGCATGCCGCGACAGCCCGGAGCGGGCGCTCGCTACCGGGAACGTCGACATTTGGCCGGCGATGGAGTCAACCCGCGAGCGCCGGCGGTTCCTGCATATAACCGAACCCTGGCTAATATCCCGGCCTTATCTGGTCTCGCGGAGTCTTCCCCGGAAAGTTTGGGCCAAAGTATCCGTGGCGTTCGGCTTTGACCAAGCCCGGGTGCCCGGCGATTTCCCCGAGGGAGCGAGGCTGGTTTTCAAACTGGACGAGGCGCAAGCCGTGCGCTCGGTATGTTTGGGCGAAAGCGCGGCCGCGCTGGTGCGGGCGCAATCTCTGGGGCCGCTGCTGCTGCACCGCCCGAGCGGCTGTGAATCGAGCGATCTTCACATCGCTCCCGTAACTGGTCCCGGACGGCAGCTCGGGCTGGCTTCCACCCCCGGTTCCGCCGTAGCGGCGGAGGAATTGCGCTCCCAGATCGGCCAGATGGCGGCAGACCATTCCTTGCCCGGTATATTGAGCCGCAATCCAGCCTTTTCCGGTTCGGAAGTGCAGGTGGTCTACGACATCTTAGAGGCCCAACGCCGCTCGCGCGTGTTGTTTTACCGGGCTGGCGGCGTACTAATCCTGGCTGTCTTGCTCTGGCAGGTACGATCCGCGCGGAATGCCCGCAGGGCGGCCATCGAAGCCAACTCGGCCAAGTCCGAATTCCTGGCCAACATGAGCCATGAGATTCGCACGCCCCTGAACGGCATTGCCGGCATGGCCGACATGCTGGAGGCAACCGCACTCAACCCGGAACAGCGCAAAATAACGGGCGTCATCAAGACCAATTCCGAGCGCCTCATCGTCATGGTCGACAGCATTCTGAACTTTTCGCGCATCGAATCGAGCAACGTCCGGCTGGAACCCGTGGAGTTCGACCTGCGGGCGCTCATCGATCACGCCATCCAGGCCTCGGCACCGCAGGCCCTCGCCAAGGGCTTGGAACTGCGATCTTCCGTCTTCCGCGACATCCCCCACATGGTGGTGGGCGATCCCTCGCGGATCCACCAGGTCCTGGTCAACCTGCTTGACAATGCCTTGAAATTCACGGCAGCCGGCTCGGTCCGCCTGGAGGTGAGCCGAACCGGAGACCGCCCCGAAAACTACGGTTTCCTCTTCCGCGTAATCGACACGGGAATCGGCATCGGCCCGCACCTGGCGGAAAAAATCTTCCGGCCTTTCACACAAGCCGACTCGACGGCCACGCGGCGCTACGGCGGAATCGGCTTGGGGCTGGCCATCTCACACCGGTTGGTCAGCCTGATGGGCGGTTCTATCAATGTGGAAAGCCAGCCCGGGCGCGGTTCCACGTTCTGGTTTCTGCTCCCTCTGCTGCCTGCCAGACAACCGGCTGCCGCGCCGGTCGTCGACGGTCCGCTCTTGCCGCCCGCACCCGCGGACGGCGACCGCATCCTGATTGTCGACGATAACCCCGTAAACCAGATCGTCGCCCTGCGCGCGGTCGGCAATCTGGGATATTCCGCCGAGGTCGTCGCCGGCGGAGCACAGGCCCTGGAGGCCGTCGCCCGCGGCCAATTCGCGGCCATCCTGATGGATTGCCAGATGCCCGGGCTGGATGGATATCAGGCCACCGCGCAGATCCGCTGCCGCGAAGCGCAAGCCCCTTCGAAGCGGCGCACCCCCATCATCGCCATGACCGCCAATGTCGCCGAAGGGGATCCCGAACGCTGCCGCGCCGCCGGTATGGACGACTACCTCACCAAACCGATCCGCATGACCACGCTATCCCATGCCCTGAAACAATGGACCGGCGGACCGGCAACCCTTACCGTGCCTTCCGCCAGTCCTGCTCCAGTATTGACCAGATCTCCAGGTCCACCCAATGGTCATTCACCCATTCCGCTTCGCGAAGCACCCCTTCCTGAATGAATCCCAATCTTCGCGGGATGGCACAGCTACGCGTGTTCCCAGCGCCGCAGCGAATCTCCATGCGATGCAGGCCTGCTTCATCGAATAGGTAGTCCAACAGATGCCGGCAACATCGCGTCATAACGCCCCGGCCCTGATGGCCGGCTTCAATCCAGTAGCCCAGGCTGCAACTGCGGTGCGCCCGGTTGATGGGGTGGCATCCGACGTTACCCGCCAGCACCCCTTCCAACCAGATGCCGCAGTTCGGCCCAAGGCCCGCTTCGAACTGCGCCGTCACCCGCGAGAGGAACTGCCGGATATCGTCCGCCGATCGCGTTTGGTCCACCCACGGCAGCCACCGCCGCAGGTGCTGGCGATTCCGCGCCACCACCGCGAACAGCGCGTCGGCGTCTTCCCACGCGAACTGTTTTAGCTCGACTCCGTCGGCTACGGTGCGCCGGAACATCCCGCTCCTTATTTGGTGCCCGCCGGCCGCTCGGGATGCTGCGACTTGGCGAACGCCGGCATCTCCATCGTGTCCGCCTGTGCGGCGTATTCAGCGAGACCCGGTTTCAGCAAATCGAAAGCCGTCTGCGGATCGTCGGCAAACTGGAGAAGATCCAGATCCTCGGGCGATATCGTGCCATGTTTCACCAGGGCGTTGAAGTTGATTACCTCGTGCCAGTACTCGCTCCCATACACCACGATGGTCATCCTCTTAGCCAGTTTCTGCGTCTGCACCAGGGTGAGCACTTCCATCATTTCGTCCAGCGTGCCAAACCCCCCCGGAAAGACCACCAGCGCTTTGGCAAGGTACGCAAACCAGAATTTCCGCATGAAAAAATAATGGAATTCGAAGCTCAGTTCCGGCGAGATGTAGGGATTGGGAAACTGTTCGAACGGCAACCCGATATTCAGCCCCACGGTCTTGCCGCCGGCTTCGTAGGCGCCGCGGTTGGCCGCTTCCATAATCCCCGGCCCGCCGCCCGAACAGATCACGAAACGGTGGTAGCTATTGGTAAACTGTTCGGACCATTCCGTCAGCATGCGCGACAGCTTGCGCGCATCCTGGTAATACTGCGACATCGGCCCTTCCTCGCGAATGCGCGCCGATCCGAAGAAAACCACGGTGTCGCGGACCTTCTCCCGCCGGAAATGAGCCAGCGGCTCGAGAAACTCCGAGAGAATGCGCAAGGCCCGCGCATCCGGGCTATTCAGGAACTGATCGTTCAGGTACGCGACCGGCCGCCGGTCGCCGTGAGGAGGATTCTGGTTCGTCATCGCTACTCTAATTCATCGACTTTCTTCTTCAATTCCCTTAGGGTCTTGAGCAATTCCGGCAACTTGGGAAACGCCGTGACCGAACGAAGCCATTCGTTAGCCGCAAACGCCGGCGAGCCCGAGATGCGCGCCCCCGCCTCCACGTCGCCGCCGATGCCGCTCTGCGCGTACACGATCGCGCCTTCGTGCACCGTAAGGTGCCCCGACGAGCCCACTTGCCCGGCCAGCAGCACGTTCCGTTCCAGCACCGTGCTCCCCGCAAGGCCGGTCTGCGCGCAGACGATGTTGTCCTCGCCCACCACGCACGCATGGCCCACCTGCACCAGGCTGTCGATCTTGGCGCCCCGCTTGACCCGGGTTTCGCCCACCGTGGCGCGGTCCACCGACGTCAGGCTCTGGATCTCGACATCGTCTTCGATCACCGTCACGCCCGATTGTACGATCTTGCAATGCGTGCCGTCGGCCCGTTTGGCGAAGCCGTAGCCGTCGCCGCCCACCACCACGCCGTTTTGCAGAATCACGCGGTTTCCGATGCGGCAGTATTCCCGCACCGTGGCATGCGAGTGCGCCAGAAAATCGTCGCCGATTTCCGCCCCCTCATACAGGACCACGTGGGGATGCAGCACCGCGTTGCGGCCCAGCCGCACCCGCTCACCAACCGCCGCGAACGGCCCTATGGAGCAATTCTCCCCCACCACCGCGCTGGGCGCCACATAAGCCAGTGGATGAATCCCCGGCGCCGGCTGCGGCGGCTGATAGTATAAGGCCAGGGCGCGCGCAAAATCCAGGTAGGGGTTTTCGGAGATCAGAAACGCGATCTCCACCCCGGGAATCGCCTCGCCCACCAGAATCGCGCTGGCTTGCGTGTGCTTGACCTTCGTCCGGTACTTGGGATTAGCCAGAAAAGTGAGCTGTCCAGGTACGGCATGTTCCATACCCGCCACGCCGCTGATTTCCAGGTCTCCGCCGCCCTCCAGGCGGCAACCCAACCGGCCGGCAATATCGCGTAGTTTCATAGCCGACTTCCAGGGTAGCAGGGCGATCGACCGCGAAGGAAGTGCGTAACCGTCTTCGGGATTTGCGGCGGTAACCGCTCCCTGACAGTCGCGGCTCGGTAACGGTCGCGTTGATTCCGCTAGGCCTTCTGAGCCGCGAGCGTAAGCGAGCGGAGTGCCCGAAAACGGTTAGGCACCCCCGCGAAGGGGGGAAGCTGGCGCTCCAGGACTGTTGCCCTGAACTCGCTGGCGAAGTCTGCGCGCGGGGCGCCGTCAGGCGCGTTTATAGAAACGCCATGGTCTTCACGCCGGAAATGTCGAACCGCTTGCGGCAACGAAGATTCTTGCAGGCGACCTTGTCGTCCAGCAGCACCATGTAGCTTTGCGCCTTGGCGAATTTCGCGCGATCCCGCTCGTCGGCGCCACCCGGCAGCCGGTCTTTCTTCTTGCGCACCGACCAGTGCAGCTCGTAGGTATCCTGCGTGCGGCAGTAGGGGCAATTCAACGTTGCCGGTTTGGTGGTCTGCGAATCGGTGTAATACGCGCGTTCGTCCATTTAGCGTTCCGCGATCGGGATCCAGGTCTGGCCGTCGGGATTGCCCTTGTATTCGGCGCGCGGGCGAATCAGGCGGTTGTTGTGGTATTGCTCGAGCACGTGGGCGGTCCAGCCGGCCATGCGGCTTACCGCGAAAATCGGGGTGTACAGGTCCACCGGGATGCCCAGCGAATAGTACGCCGAAGCCGAATAGAAATCCACGTTCGGTTGCAGCCCCTTGATGGTCTTGATGGTCTCTTCCATGCGCTTGGACAGGCGGTAGAGCTTTTCGTGGCCGGTGCGCTTGCCCAATTCTTCCGAAAGCACCCGCAGGTGCGTGGCGCGCGGATCTTCGGTGCGGTACACGCGATGGCCGAAGCCCGGAATCTTCACTTTGCGCGCCAGCGTGCTCTTCACCGCGTCTACCGCGGCCTCTTCGTCTCCCAGGGTGAGCAGCCACTTGATCACGTCCTGGTTGGCGCCGCCGTGCAGCGGCCCTTTCAACGCCCCGATGCCCGAAGTGACGGAAGAGTAAATATCCGAGAGCGTCGCCGCGGTCACGCGCGCCGCGAAAGTGGAGGCGTTCAATTCGTGATCGGCGTGCAGAATCATGGCCACGTCGAAGGCGCGCTCCATCACATCGTCGGGCTTCTTGCCGGTCAGCGTATACAGGAAATTGGCGGCGAATCCCAGATCGGGATCGCCTTCGATCAGCGGCGCGCCCTTCCGCAGGCGGTCGAAAGTGGTGACGATGGTCGCGGTGCGCGCCATCAGCCGCACAGCCTTGCGGTGATTGGCCTCGGCGGACATATCCTGCGCGTCGGCGTCAAACAGGCTCAGCATGGAGACGGCCGTGCGCAGCACGTCCATGCTGTTTGACCGGGGAACGCCGCGCAAAAAATCCACCACGGGATCGGGCAGCGGCCGCGACGCCGCCAGGTCCTTCTTGAGTTGTTCCAGCTCGCCCTGTTTCGGCAGCCATCCATTCCACAGGAGGAAAATGACCTCCTCGAACTGGGCGTTATCCGCCAGCGTGTGGATGTTGTAGCCGCGATAGCTGAGAATGCCCTGGTACCCGTCGATATAGCAGATTTCGGACTCGCCCGCGATCACGCCTTCGAGCCCGGCAATTGTCGTTCCCATAGTTCGCTTCCCTCGCCTTGCTTTTATTGTAGAGCGCGACGGGGCGCCACACCGGTGCAATCCCCAAAAATTATTTGTAGGTGCGACCGTGAAGTTTATACTTCAGGTTGCGATAAAGATCGTAGATGCGGTTCTGCTGCGGACACTGTTCGTAGGGGGGGAAACCCAGCTCGAGACTCTGCCGGTTGACCCACACTTTCTTGTCGCCGGCGGGCCCCAGATCGGCGTCCACAATCACGTTGTTCCCGCAGGATTCCGCGTCCAGAATGTCAAAGCTGCGCACCTCCATGGCCGACGGTCCCCAATCCTGCAAGAAGGAGCTCATGGGATACCCGAGGCGCTCGGAGTCCGAAGAGACCCACAGGCCGTAGGCGGCTGGATAATCGTGCGCCTTCAGCAACTGGAAGAAACGCTTGGCCTGCTGCTGCTGGCGATAGTTATGGAAGAAAAAATACAGAAGCCCGCTGAGCACCGCCAACACCACTACGGATACCACTGCGGTCTTGATAATGCGCGCCCGGCGGTCGTACCCGGCGCCGTATTCATCGAGAAAGCCGGCCATGATGGACCTCTCTCTCTATATCCTACTTCTTGGCGGGCGGGGCGGCGGGAGCGGCGGTCACCGGGTAGGCCTTATCGTACGCCGCAGTGGCTTCGCCGGTAAGGTCCATCGCCGGCTTGACGTACAGCGTTACCTGGGTATCCACCACCAGGTCCAGCCCCTTCTCTTCGGCCAGTTTCTTGACCACCGCCTGCATTTTTTCGGTGCTCTTGGTGAGCACGTCCTGGCGCATGCTCTGCGCATCGGCCTGGAGATCCTCCTGCAGCCTCTGCAAGTCGACCTGGTCTTGTTTGTATTTGGCGTTCAGATCGAACTCCGCCTGCGGTGTCATTTTCCCGGCATCCGTCTGCAATTTCTGCGCGATGTCCTGGATCTCCTTACTCAATTGGTCGGCCTTGGCTTGGCGAGGCTTGAACGTCACCTGCATTTCGGCGTCAGCCTTCTTGATCTCGGCGGTATTGAACAGCGCCTGCTGCAGACTGATGACCGCCACTTTGGCCTGCGCCATGGCCACGTGGCTGGCCAGACACAGGACCGAGCAGGCCAATAGCGGCTTAAACATCCGGAAGAACATCGAAGAGACTCCTGGTTTGAGTGTAGAAACCCTTAGATTACCACACCTTATTCCAAGACCCCGAGGATCTCGTCTTCCTTCAAAATCAGGTATTCCCGGCCCTCAATCTTGATCTCGGAACCGGAATACTTGCCGAAAAGGATGCGATCCCCGGCTTTGACTTCCAGCGGGACGCGCTCCCCGGTTTCCAGCAGCTTGCCGTTGCCCACGGCATGCACTTCGGCCTGCTGCGGCTTCTCTTTGGCGGTGTCGGGAATAATAATTCCGCCCAGCTTCTGTTCGCCTTCGTCGAGACGGCTGACCAGAACACGGTCGTGTAAGGGACGTAAATCCATGACTCGATTATACAGTGGGCGGGCGGCCGCGAGCTTGCCGGCCTGAAAATTGGCTGTCCGAGACGTCAGGTTTGCGCCTGTACACAACATGGTCAACCGCAGGTCCGGGAATAGTCCACAATCTTTACACCGAACCGCGTAGGACTCGCTAACCGCTTCATTCCATTACGCCGTTCCAACGGCTATGGGAGTGCCATAATGGTGCGTGAACTCTCGGAGGAGTCATACATGAGTTTAATCTCTGATCTGGCGGCCGAACGGAGGAAAAAATCGCGTTTCCGCATCAATCGGGAAGTCCGCTACAAGGTCTTGGAAGACGACGCCATTGTCGAGTCCGGGACGGGAACTACTCTCGATATGGGCAGCGGGGGCGTGGCGCTCCTGGTCGAAAAAGAACTTCCTGCGGACGCTTTCGTCCAGCTTTCCATCAGTTGGCCGGTCCTGCTGGACGATTCCTGCCCGATGCGCCTGATCGTGTTCGGCCGGGTGGTACGAAGTTCGGGGCGCAAAGCCGCCTGCACGGTGGACAAGTACGAATTCCGGACCGAGGCGCGGCTCCCGGCAGCGGCCCCGGTGCGCTGCGATGCCATGCTGCAACGTTGGGCCGGCGCAATCCGCAAAGAGAGCCTGAAAACGGCCACCGCGTGATGCGCGGCGGTCTCCCGGTTGACGGCGGTAGTTTCGCACAACCTCGCTCTCTTCCCAACCATTGCGCTAACCGCCAAGGTCCGGCGCCGCTTCCCGCAGTATCCGGCGCCGCTTCCCGCAGTAATGGAATCCGGATCGCGAGCATCCGGTCCGTTGCTCGTCCCGTCCCGCATCGTCTGAATGTCCTTAATCCGGATCCAGGCCGTTCCCGCGGCCTGGCCGCGCCGGCCGTATCATGAGAATCGACGAATCAGTAAAGGGCTCATTCGCCAGGATCGCCCGGGATCGGGCTTCCCGCCCAACCAGGAGACTTAACCGGGGAGCGATGGCCCGCCGAAAGTCGCCTGGCGTTTATCGATTCCTGCCGCCATCAGCCGTTCCCCGTGGTGGAGACCACCGGCAAGGTCGTGCCGGCCGGCTTCTCTAATGAAATCCGGAGGTTTCGATCTGTGGGAAGATAAGGTTTCATGGGTCGTGCAATCCTTTTCGCCATTACGCTGGCGGCGTCCGTCCTGTTCGCCGCCGATCCTCCGCAGGCGGACATCGGCAACGGCATTATCAAAGCGAAGCTGTATCTGCCGGACGCCGTCAACGGCTACTACCGGGCCACCCGCTTCGACTGGTCGGGCGTCATCGCCAGCCTGGAGTACCAGGGCCACAGCTATTTTGGCGTCTGGTTCCGGCGCTACGACCCCAAAATCAACGACGCCATCACCGGGCCGGTAGAGGAATATCGCACCGGCGACAGCGCGCTGGGGTACGCCGGCGCCAAGGCCGGCGAGAACTTCGTCCGCATCGGCGTGGGTCTGCTCAAGAAGCCCGAAGAGCCCCGCTTCCAGCAGTTCGAGACTTACGAAATCGCCGACAACGGAAAATGGACAGTGAAGGCCACGGCCGACTCGGTGGAGTTCACCCAGGAACTCGCCGACCCGGTTTCCGGTTATGCCTACCTGTACAAGAAGACGGTGCGCCTGGTCAAAGGCGAGCCGCGCATGGTCATCGAACACAGCCTCAAGAACACCGGCAAAAAGGCGATCGAGACCAACGTTTACAACCACGGCTTTTTCGTTATCGACAATCAGCCGACGGGGCCCGATTTCACCGTCAAGTTCCCGTTCGACGTGAAGGCGGTGGGGAGTCTGGGCGGTTGGGCGGAAGTCAGCGGCAAGGAACTGCGCTACCTGAAGGAACTGCCACAGGGTCCCGCGGTGCATAGCGAGCTGACCGGCTTCGGCGCGAGCGCCAAGGATTACGATTTCCGCGTGGAGAACAGCAAAACCCGCGCCGGCGTGCATGTCACCGGCAGCCATCCGCTGTGGAAGATCGACTTCTGGTCGCCCCGCACTACGATTTGCCCGGAAGCCTACATCGATATGACGATCGCGCCGGGCAAAGAATCGCGCTGGAGCATCACCTACGATTTCTACGTGCTGCCGCCGGCGCAATAGCCGCACCGGCGGCCGGCCGGAAAGGAACACCTATGAAACGAACGTTGACGATCGCCGGTTCGACGGCCGCAGTCGCCGTGTTCTGGTTGATGGCCCAACCCGCGGGCGATCCCTTGCTGCAAGGTCTGCGGGAGGTGGAAGTCGCTTCGGTGGCGGACGCCATGGAGCAACTCTACGGCCAGCAGTCCTTCATGTCGCACGAAATGCGGCCGCTTTCGCCGGCCAAATTCGCCGGTCCCGCGGTGACCGTGCTGATGAAAAAAGAGGAGCACAAACAAGGCGCGGCGGCGTCGCAGGGGATGCTGGACGCTATCGATAACGCGCCGCCGGGATCGGTCTACGTGATGGTGCTCGAAAACGGCGCCGACTACGCGGGCATCGGCGGGCTGATGGCCACGGCCATGAAGTATCGCGGCTTCGTGGGCGCGGTGATCGACGGCAGCGTGCGCGACACCCCGCAGATCCGCAAGCTGCAATTCCCGGTATTCAGCCGCGGCGTAGTGCCATCGACCACCATCAACCACTACCGTTTCGCCGGCGTCAACGTTCCCGTGACCTGCGCCGGCGCGAAAGTGAACGCCGGCGACATCATCGTAGCCGATGAAGACGGCGTCGCGGTGGTGCCCAAAGCTCACGCCGCCGACGTGCTGAAGAAGGCGCAGGACCTCGATAATACCGAGCACTCCATGATCCCGTTCATCGAGAAGTTCCGCTCGATTAAGGAGGCGGTGGCGAAGTTCGGAAGGATCTGAAGGGGGGAATGGCCCGTGCGGCCCGGGACGTCCAGGTCAGTCTTGAACTGAGACCGGCCTGCCCCACACCTGGAATGTCCAACTCGGGAGAAGGTACTCGTCCTCGTCTTGTACGTTTCTGTCGAGCTGGATGGTCTTCAGATAGCCCGCCCGCGTCTTGGTGGGCTTCGGGTACGAGACCACTCAGACGTTTTCGCCCGCGCCAGGCACGGGCGGTCGAGAACGTCACGGACGGTGGCATTTTCCACCCTCAACGTCACTCGCCGGTCGCCGAGCCCGCTTCCGATGCTCGCACCCCAGCCATGTGGCCGTGTGGGACTCCTGCGGATGCCGCGTCGGCAAGACTATGCTTCCAATCCGGCAAAACTATGGGTGAAGTGACAGGGATCAAAAAGCCGGGGACAAAAAAGAAGTGGTTCCAAGTGACCCGATTTCCAGCCTTGCTCACCACCGGCATGCACGGTACTGAGCACCGCATTGAGAAGCCCTGTGTGTCCCGCCGTTCCGCTCCCCCGAGTCCG
>Ga0182030_10004906_pt1 | contig 28543 bp, 20 predicted proteins | sample 812S3MmetaG_FD_121299 | JGI IMG/M metagenome (GOLD analysis project Ga0182030, IMG submission 121299) | Permafrost microbial communities from Stordalen Mire, Sweden - 812S3M metaG (Illumina Assembly) | ecosystem: Environmental > Terrestrial > Soil > Wetlands > Permafrost | place: Sweden... | reverse complement strand
ATTCGGTAACGAGACTGTGCCCGTTTGAGATGTGGAATTCCCAACTTGGAGCGCCTCAGATTCAGACGAACCAGTTGATCAACTTGATGTTGTCAAGGTTTGAGACGTTCATCTGATACCCTTAGTACCAGTTTGATAAACCATCAATCCAAGCTTGCCGAATGCTCGATCGTCGCCCCGCGCTTAAAATGAATTGGCTTGGAGCTGGGCTCAACTGCTCCAATACTTGTCCTTTGCAAATCTAAATGCAAAATTATTACACATCAGCATACTGATGACCGAGTTCGCAATTAGGGGAGCTAGATAACTGATCTGGCTCTAGAGTGTCGCTTAGTGATTATTTCGCCTCATGAACGTCGTTACCTCACCTTCGCACTTCCATAACCCCGGGACCACGAGAAATGAGGACAGAAGGAATATTTCTCAAGGAAGATATGATTGTTTCTTCAAGCTAGAGAATATCATTATCGAGATGGAAGTCATTACTAAGGTTTCTGTGGGTCGGTACCTGTGGAATCTGAAACAGCAATATATATTAGCTTAGCCAGCCAGTAGTCCTCGGATCCCATAGATAAGCGGGTGATAGGTGCAGCAATATCATCAACATATGCACAAAGCGACAGCATTCTTGTGCAGTAAAGCCTTATGTCTTAAGGGGGCATGTTTTTTGTATGTGTGAGAGACTAGTCGCTAAATTTCTAGCGCTTATGGCCTCAAAACAACGCCTATCATCCTCAGAAGTCCCAAGCCAAATCGCAATTTGAAACCACTGTCCTAATTGGAGACATACCCGGCCCAGACATGCTCTCTCATGATGAAGATTACTAGCATGGGATATATCTTACATATAACATATTCCGAGTCAAGCTCGCAAACTTTGAGCCAAATCCCACCAACGCAACACCTATGGAGAATCTCCACTAATGCGAGAGTATTCAAAGTCCACCAGTTTAAAAATCAAGCAAGTTTTGATGTACTTACGCCCTATTGTTCATGCATCCACCTCGCATTCAGCTTCACTGAAAGAGGAAGGTGAACAGACCCACTCCAATCCTCAAACAAACACATAAAACCATCCCTTCCCCCATCACCAAAACTCAGCCGTCACCACCACCATGGAATCACAAAAGTCCGAGGGCGCCTACCCCGTCCTCCACACCCAATCCGGAAAACCCTACATTGCCATCCCCGCCACATCCGAGATCCCCATCTACCTCACCGAGCTCTATGAATCCGACGCTCCGGCAAGTGCACACATCCTCGGTTCCATCCCCGAAGTCTATAACCACCTGATCTCGATCCCGCACCCTTACACCATCGACGACGCTACATGGTGGATCAGCCTGCAACGCACCGGGAAAAGCAATCTCCCACTCCAAGCCCTACGCGCCGGGTCGCCGGATGAAAATGGAGAGTTTATCGGGAGCGTGAGTTTGATGCCTGCTTCTAGCGAAACGTTGGAGAAGATGAAGGAGAAGGGGGTGCAGAGGGCAGATCTCGCGGATGGGGAGTGTGAGTTGGGGTATTGGTTGCCTCCTGGGTGGAGGGGGAGGGGCATTATGAGGGGTGCGGTAAAGGCGTTATTGGAGTGGGGAGGGAGTGTGGGGGTTAAAGGGGTGGTGATTAGGGTTTTAGAGGAGAATAGGGGGAGTAGGGGGGTGGTTGAGGGGATGAGCGGGTGGAGGAGATGTGAGGGGGAGGATGGGTGGGTGGATTGGCCGGAGAGTAAGGGGGGTGGGAGGAAGAGGCTGTGGGTTTGGAGGTGGGAGGGGTGAGGGGTGAGGGGTCAGGAATCAGGTGGGGTGATAGGATTGGATTGGGAGGTCTTTTTGTGTTATGAGTATCTTTCCCTCAGCGAGACCTATCTTGAGCACGTTTCGTTTCGACACAAGCGCGAGAGGGCGCACTAAAAGTTTATTAATATATACCTCCAGATAGGGACCCGCCAAAATAAAATAAAACTCTCCTACTTCTGTCCTAAGGTGTTCGTTTGGCGAGTTCTTCAATTTGAATTTAATCTCCCAAATCCAAACCACGCTCCAAATCCTCCCGAGAGATCTCCCTTCGGGAAAATGCTTCAGCTAGGCCTTCGCGCGGAATCTTTCCAGCCTTACCAGCCACATACTGGGAGCAAGTCTGAGCATGATGAGAGTTCCCAGAATACTCGATTTCACTCCAATTACGCAGACATTCCCAGCAGAAACCATGATCACACGGTTTACCTGAAATTCACGTCAATCCTCACTACCGATCATTTCAACCAAGAAATGAAGAAGCTTAAGCAGGCAAATGAAAAAATTGTGGGGCAGACATTTCGCTATATAGGGCGATAAAGATAGAGTTCCCAAAGGAGGTCATTCAACCTGGTATGGGGCTTGCAATGCAAGCAGCGATGATCTTCGAGACTTAGTTCCCTGAGACAACGCCAGCAGAATATTTGGTTACATTTCAAGCCTAGATTGAGAAACTCAGAATGTGACTTCGCAGGGGGGACAATGTTTTAGTAATCTAAGACCAAGGGGTATGAAAAATGATCTTACATATCATATGTGAACATCCATTTCGCTTCTCTATAGGTGCGTTGCAATCAGGATTTGGGCAGTTCTTGCACACTTTCTTGATCGTCTTTTCTGAGGCTGCATTGTGACGCTGTTGCTTGATTCGTGCTATTGCCGAGCATATACCTCGTTCTGATCGTTGTCGATAGCGTTTTGCTTCAGCTTCATCGTGGATCTTAGCAGCTCTTGCGAGGGTAGTCTTCTCTGGGCTTTTTCTTCGATGGAAAATTTCTTGCATGTAGTGCCAGAAGGACTTGAACGGGGGTTTTGGCTGAGCAGCACCAAAACCGTCGATATAGCGCTTCTGAAGTTTGTCGTAAATCTCGCAGGTGATACCATGGTGCCAGGGCATTTTATGCTTGAAGCAGCTTTGGGCGTGGCATTCCATACATTCGACGATTGGCTGATCATCTCCGCCTTCGTGAAGCCGTCCAGAGTTGCATGCAAGGCACCATACGAAATTTGGATGCTTGGAAATTTCTGCTCGAAATCTCAAGGTTTCGTAACTGAACATGTTAATCGTCATATATGGATCGGCGGGACAATCTTACTCACTGTTTGAAGGTCTCCGCGTCGGCCCATAGTTTGACGTCTTCAGGGGATAACCGATTTGAACATCCCGGCTCCGGGCAACGTATATTATCCCATAGCTTGTTTTCATGGTCGCTTTTTATAGACCGTTGTAGACAAGATATACAGGTCGAGGGAAGGTGCTTGCAGTTGAGTGTGATTCTGCGCTGTGGAAAATCGGTCAATCGCGGGAACTCGAGGCAAATGTTGCATTCTGTTTGAGATAGAGTAGAAGGTGACTTGTCGAAGTCAAAGAATGAGATTGATTTAATCGATCTACGTAAATTGGTCAAGAAGTTCCACAACATGGTTCAGAATACATACTCATAACGAACCAGGAGCGGCGCAGAGCTAGCCATCTCTTGAAACAGATATAATGACGAATTTATATCCCTGCTACTCTTAAAAGTAAGGAGTTCTAGATGGTACAGAATTCGTTACATAAGATGAATTAATGTGTATGTTTCTGGAAGAGAGTTTATTTGTTGTAAGTGATAAAGAATTTTGAGAAATGAAATTTGTGAGGGTTTGCCGCCCTGGTGTTCATATCTGGACCAAACTTTGGAAAGAAAGGTAGCGCAAGGCACATACTTGGGCATGACGTGGAAGACTTGTATAAACCCAGAAAGATACTTCTTTGGATATGAATAACCTGGTTGGAGAGGATAAGAGACGAAAGTTATATCAGAAGGTACAATGGGAGCTCAACTTGGCCACCATTGAGACAAAATGGGATGAGCCGACTATGGTGAAATTCATCATGGAGCCATCTCAGGAGCATATAACAACATGTAATTTGCGTAGAAACTTGACTGGAAGGTATAGAACCATTGAAATTTCCCTCTGTAGGCTTTCGTGGGACGCGTTTTGCGAAACTGACACCTGGTCGAAAGTGGCAGGAACTGAGGACAGAATGAACCATCAAGATTTCCAGCCATCAAATCTTGCCTCCGACCCCCAAGTAAACTCAGGTGACTCAATAATATTGCTAAGGCCATAATCAGCCTTGTGCAGCAACTATTTCGGCGTGGGCTTGTGTTGTGATTTTGGCGATGAATTCGAAATTATAGGATTGCTAACGGGATCGGTACGCAGCATAGTATGAAAACGCTGGGGTCCCTCTTAGTAAACCAACGCAAGAGAAAAACTCTGGTTACAAGATCGGCGGTTGGGGATTCGTGATTAACATAACAAGTGAAGACGATGAGTAGGTAGTCGAAAGAATCGAAGGTCTGGCCAGGTCACGTGTACACGTCTGCCAGCCGACGCGACGGGAAGCGCGTCATCTTCATCAGCTCTTCCAAGGACTCAAATTACCTTTGATCCCACCAACATCTATCGTCTCCGAAGTTCTTTTTCTCGGCCTCTAGCAAAGTTGCAATGAATCCGTAGAAACATGGTGCCTACGAATTATGTCTGGACTTATCAGTATTCGCTATTCTAATGGAACCTAGGTATCTTTCAGGTAACCTGAAACGAACTGTGGAACTTTGATTTTTTTTCCTTTACCAACTACCTTTTCGATTGAATATAAGTAGCGTCGTTCGATCACCCTAGGAACTAGAAACTAGATAGTAGATCCTAAGTAGGCTCATTTCTGTTTTTCGTTGGATCTCGGAAGCAACTCCCTCAATTGTCACGGGATATTCACTGGTAAGGATTGAATTTGGTGACATTCTTCTTTCCAGAACTAGAGTCCCTATTAAAAATCTTACTTTTCCCTCTCGTGGTTGTTGGTGTTGTCGTCTACTACTTCTCACCGCTTATGGCTCAAAATATATCTACCTTAGTCTGCAGAGAAAGATATTCATAATTTCAGGCTCATACCCTGAGGTTGCGCCCATCTTGCTAGAAGCTACCCATGGCAAGATTGCTTCCAGCAAGGTGATTCATAACTTGTGATTTCGTGGATTGTTGGAATTTGGCGTTGGAGAAAGCGTCGCCGTGCGTTAGCTGCAGTTTGACGACTAGGAGGGGATAAACTCAGGTACGCCAGGCGGTATTGGCATGGTGGATCTAGTATACGCTCACCAGAATGTGTATGATCTCATTTTGGCAGGAGCTCATGCTGAGCTGGAGGCTACCTGGCATGTCTGTCCTCTGGGCGCGCTGGTCTGGTTGCGAATGTGGCTTTGGACGGGGAAGAATTTGTTACACCATTCTGACGGTATACTAGTATTCAAATCCTAAATGATCTGATAACTTGGCCATAGTTTGCCTTTCTCCAGGTCTATGTTCCCGCCAGGTCTGATCGCGTGGGTGTTTGAATTGCATCGATAGGGGAGGTAGACTGCGTAGGATTTTTGGGTGAAAAATCTTAGATCTTGTAAGGAAATCTAACACTAGACCTTTGAGATATAACTTGAGTCTGGATTCTCATCTTTATATTTATCTCGACAATGAGTTCTTCTGTTTATTCAACTATTAGGTCTGAAGTGGGTATACCACTTGACGACGTCGGCCATACCTAATTCGGTTAGAGGACGGCTTTTAGCTCGACGCTAAAATTTATCTTATACTTTGCTATCCCCCAGATCGCGAACTCTCGAATTTGATATGGGAGCCTCATAAGGTCAGTTGCCTGAACGACAAAACTCAACAGACTTTACGGCAACACCTTCTTTCTTGTACCAATTTAATGACTTCTGGCGTATCTGGGTTAAGGATTTTTTAATTTTCGACATTTTTAATTTTGAGCTTCATGCTCCAGCCAACATCGCGCATTTCAATCGAGAAGCCCCCAATACCCATACCTCGCACAGAAGTCGCAGCTTGAATATCTCGTATGAAGCATTGCCCTTGAAGGCTTGCGCCATTACGGATGTCGCAGCCATGTCTACAAATACTATTGACCATATTGTGCAGCGTTTGAGCTCTGCGGATTCTGGTATGGGACTCTATAACTATTGCTCCCCGTTCCGTAGCTCTGCCATGTACTGACTGCGTTCCGATTTCCAGATGTCAAGATCAAAGTTGATACAGCAACTCAGCTGCGAGATAACCTCGAGCACTACACATCTGGAGCTATCTATCCAACATTCTTGAAGAAATTAGTCCCCGTCTTCATAAACTGCTTGAAAGGCCCTCCAGTCTTTGTTAGCACATCTGCGGAACAGGTACGCCAACATGAATCTCCCGAGGTATAACACGCCTGCAGTACTAATTTGTGCTGCCTAGAAATTACGCAATTGCGTTCTGGAGATCCTCCACCGTCTACCCGCAACCCCTCCCGAGCCTTTCGAACAATTCGCAGAGGAAGTCGTTGACCTTTTGATAAGCCTAGTACGAATAGACAATGAGGAAAATGCATCACTGTGTGTCAAGACCATTATGGACATCATGCGGCATCAAACAAAGGTTTGCCAGGAGAAAGTCCAACCGTTCCTCACACTCATTCAAGAGCTATTCGATCAGATGGAGTCGGTGGTCCGAGATCAGCTTGACAATGCCGAGCCTGGAGCCCATCCTGGAGCGTCGACCCCTGGTAGCTCGCAGACCTACCAAAATTCTCCGCGACCTGGCTCTCCAGTTGCCTCGGTCTCTGATCTTGGGGCGGACCCGCAACAGCAAACTCGACCGTTACTGAAGGGCATGGCGTCATTCAAGGTCCTGGCAGAGTGTCCTATCATCGTCGTCTCAATATTCCAAGTGTACAGGGCTTCGGTTTCGACCAATGTCAAGCTTTTCGTACCCCTGATTAAAGCTGTCCTCCTTCTCCAAGCGAAACCACAGGAACAGGCACACAAGGATGCTGCTGCGAAGGGAACAATTTTTACAGGAGTCAGTCCGAATATCCGGAACAGAGCTGCCTTTGGTGAATTTATCACAGCGCAGGTTAAGACCATGAGCTTCTTGGCCTATCTTCTTCGCGTCTATGCCCAGCAGCTAACCGATTTCCTCCCAACTCTCCCAGATATTGTTGTCCGGTTATTGAAGGATTGTCCTAGAGAGAAGTCTGGAGCACGGAAGGAGCTTTTGGTAGCCATTCGACATATCATCAACTTCAACTTCCGGAAGATTTTCTTAAAGAAGATTGACGAGCTTCTGGACGAGCGGACACTGATCGGCGATGGCTTGACCGTTTACGAGACTATGCGGCCTCTTGCATACAGTATGCTCGCTGATTTGATACACCACGTTCGAGATGCGTTGGAACCCCCACAAATCCGGAAGACAGTTGAGGTCTATACCAAGAATCTGCAGGACAGCTTCCCTGGTACTAGCTTCCAGACCATGAGTGCTAAACTCCTTCTCAATATGGCGGAATGCATTGCAAAGATGCCAAATAAAGCAGATGCTCGACACTATCTCATCATGATCTTGAATGCAATTGGAGACAAGTTCGCCGCAATGAATCGACAGTATCCTAACGCTGTCAAGTTGTCGAAGCTGTACGCCCAACAAACCATCGATGCTACGCCGGACAATTATCTAGCGGACAAAGATCACCCTCCAGAGTGGGACGAGATCGACATCTTCACGGCTATGCCAATCAAGACTTCAAATCCTCGAGATCGTGGAGCAGATCCTGTGGCGGATAACAAATTCTTGTTCAAGAATCTTATGAACGGATTGAAGAATACTTTCTACCAATTGAAAGCATGCAATGTCGGCTCGCCAATCGATCAGGGAAATGCTCCAGCACATTGGCAAGAAGTCTCCTATGGATTTTCTGCTGAGGAAGTGCAAGTGATCATCAAGTTGTTCCGCGAAGGTGCTTATGTCTTCCGATACTATGAGATCGAGAAACCGGCCACTGAATCTCAGTATTCATCCCCTGTTGAGTTCATGGCCAATCATTACATGATTTCTAGCAGCAAAGAGGAGAAAGACCTGCTTGAGACATTCGCCACTGTCTTCCACTGCATCGATCCGGCTACATTTCATGAGGTGTTCCACGAGCAGATCCCGCAGCTTTATGATATGATTTTTGAACATACGGCTCTTCTTCACGTTCCACAGTTTTTTCTCGCCAGTGAAGCGACGTCGCCGAGTTTTGCGGGCATGTTGCTTCGGTTTCTCATGGATCGAATTGATCAAGTTGGGACGGCGGATGTGAAGAAATCCTCCATTCTTCTTCGCCTTTTCAAGTTGGCCTTCATGGCCGTGACACTTTTCTCGAATCAGAACGAGCAAGTCTTATTGCCGCACGTTCTCGAAATCGTCACCAAGTCAATCGAGCTATCGACCACTGCTGAAGAGCCCATGAACTATTTCTTGCTCTTGAGATCCCTCTTCCGAAGCATCGGAGGTGGTAAATTTGAGCACCTTTATAAGCAAATCCTCCCACTGCTTGAGATGCTCCTTGAAGTTCTCAATAACCTCCTCATGGCGGCTCGAAAGCCAGCTGATCGCGACCTTTATGTTGAATTGTGTCTTACTGTTCCTGCGCGATTGAGTAATCTTTTGCCGCATCTTAGCTACTTAATGCGACCGCTTGTGGTAGCATTGCGTGCAGGCTCAGATCTAGTTGGGCAAGGGTTGCGGACTCTTGAACTTTGCGTGGACAATCTCACCGCCGACTATCTCGACCCAATTATGGCACCTGTAATAGACGAATTGATGACAGCTCTTTTTGATCATCTTCGCCCAGCTCCATACAGCCACTTTCATTCACATACCACCATGCGCATCCTCGGAAAGCTAGGTGGTCGGAATCGGAAATTTATGACCGGAGCACCAAACCTCACTTTCCAGCAATTCTCAGACGATGTGACTAGCTTTGATGTCAAGCTTATTGGATCAAAGAAAGATAGAGCATTTCCAGCCGAGATAGGTATCGATCTCGCCGTTGGAAAATTGATGGAAGTTCCGAAAGGCGCAGCAGCAAAGAAGTCGGACAGCTACTACAAGAAGCAGGCTCTCCATATGATCAAGACCCACTTGAAGCTACGTCTAGGCGTTGACAGCCTTCCGGATGATTTTGCGCGGATTGTGCGGTTGCAAGCTCAAGACCTCCTTGCAAATAAGTCCGATGCCGATTTCTCTGCCCTCGAGTCAAGCGATAAGGAACGCTCCATGCCCAAGAAAGAGGGTCAAGATTTGATGCTGAAAAAGCTCATTAAGGCTTGCATTTTTGCTGTGTCGCTACCAGATTTCTCCGCTGAAGCCACTGCCATATTAAATAATGTATGCCGACATATTGCAATTCTGGAGGTTGGTAGATCTTTAATCGAGATGAAGAAGAGAACCCAGCCTTTTGAAGTGAAGGCTGGAGAAGGTCCCCTCTGCATTGATAGCAAGGTATTGGCAGATGCCATCTCCGAGTCGTTGTCATCGGACATGCCTGCAGTACGCGAAGCTGCTGAAGCCGCCATTCAGGAGGTTTACGACTCGACCGCGATTATTTTTGGCTCTGATACTCAAGTCTCCCGCTTGTCCTTCTTCACCTATTTAAGTAACACCTTCTGTCATGGCTGCTATGAAGAAGAGTGGTTTACTAAGGCTGGCGGCAGCTTGGGCATCAACCTCCTAATCACCAAAATCAATCTCGGGGAAACATGGGTAAATGATCGACAGCTTGAGTATGTCAGAGCTCTCTTATTCGTTATCAAGGACATGCCAGCGGATCTTCCGGCGAAGACTCGTATTGGAGCACAGAAAACTCTGGAAATCCTCCTAGACCAATGCACCAAGAATGCTTCAAAAGACAATCTCCAGCCTCCGCAACCACCACAGCGGCCATCGAAGATCTTCCAACTTTGTGGTATCTTGAATACTGAGCTCTCGCATATGAATCGTCATGTTCGTGAGACATCGAAGCGGGCGTTGGACATTGTTGCAAAGGCACTCGGCGCTGAGATCCACGAATTGCTCGAGCCCACTAAAGAGCGATGCCTAACTCCAATCTACAACAAGCCACTGAGAGCGCTACCATTCGGCGTTCAGATTGGCTTCATTGATGCTGTCACTTATTACATGAGCCTGAAGAATGATTTTGTAGTCTTTGAAGAACATCTGAATCGTCTTCTCATGGAATCACTGGCTTTGGCAGACGCGCCGGATGACTCTTTGGCTGGCAAGCCCGCAGAACAACGAACTCACGAATCCATCATCAACCTCCGAGTTGCTTGCATCAAAATGCTGACGACTGCCATGGGATTCGATGAGTTCCAAAAAGGACCCAATAATGCAACGCGAACTAAGATTGTCTCGGTATTCTTCAAATGTTTGTACTCGGAGTCAAAGCAGACTATTGAAGCTGCAAATGAAGCGTTGAAGGTTGTGTTGTCCCAGACAACTAAGCTTCCCAAGGATCTCCTCCAAAATGGTCTTCGGCCTGTGTTAGCAAACCTTCAAGATCCAAGACGACTTAGTGTTCATGGTCTTGATGGCTTAGCACGACTTTTGCAGCTGCTAACGACGTACTTTAAGGTAGAAATAGGCTCTCGATTGCTTGATCACATCAAGGTCCTTGCTGATGCAAATACTCTGCAACGAATATCATTCACCCTGATTGAGCAAAATGAGCAGATGAAGATCATCGCCGCCGTATTCAATATCTTCCATCTACTCCCTCCAGCTGCCGAACACTTCAAGGAGCGATTGATTGAAACAGCTCTGGACTTAGAGGAGAAGCTTCGAAGAACACGATACAGTCCGTTCCGCGTCCCTCTGTACAAGTATCTCAATCGATACCCAAAAGAAATCTGGGCACTTCTCTTGAGCCAGATTGAGCAGCAAAAGCGGGGCAGGTTTCTCGCCCAGGTCCTTGAACATGAGGATAGCAAGCCTCTTCGAAAAGTCGTTATCGAGAATGTGGAGTCTCTGATCAAAAGCTGCGGTGATATGGGTGCTGAGAATAAAGAGGAGCGCTACACAGCTGTAATCAATGCGATCAACATCATGCATTCCGTATGTCAATTTGAAGGCACCAATGAATGGATGGAGAAGAAGGAGAATTTGACATGGTTCAAGTTGGTAGGGAAGAACTTGGAGCTTCACCTTCGCACAAACACTCTGCCTCCCAACCTTCGCTTAGCAGCTGAACAAGCTGGCGAACAGCTCATGGTAATATTCACCAAATTCTTGGAACATCACCCTAAGGACTTAGATGCTCTCTTCAGCCTGGTCGATTCTGTCACCTCTGAAGATTTCAGGAGCAGTCAATCCCTCTTCTCCTACATTTATCAGCACATTATCTGCAACGATTCCATCGAGTACTGGAAGAATGTGGTGATGAGGAGTTTGGAGATATATGCCAGCAAGACTGCTACACAGAAGACCAAGACCTTCTTACTTCATAATCTTGTAAATCCAATAATTGCTATGGATATCATGAGGACGGCGAAAGCGCCCAGTCCATCCAAAAGCCCTCGACTTATGGACAAGGCGGTCATCGAATCCATCCACACTAAGATTTGGAAAGTCAGCATTGGTGATCAGAATGATGACCTGACACAGCCGGGCATTGACCACACTCGAATGGAGGTGCTTCAATTAACAGCCATGCTCGTGAAGTATCATCATTCCATTCTTCAAGATGCCCGTAAAGACATCATCAAGTTCGGCTGGACTTATATCCGTTTGGAGGATGTCATCAACAAGCATGCTGCATATGTTGTGATTGGATATTTCATCGCCCACTACGAGACTCCCGCAAAGATTGTTCAGCAGGTCTACTTCTCTCTATTGAAGACAAATCAGAATGAGGGACGAGCACTAGTTACACAGGCCTTAGAACTCATAGCTCCTGTGCTTCCCAAGCGTTGCAATGCTTCGCCAGGAGATCGCAATCCCATTTGGGCTGCAGCCCCTCGTCGTATTCTTTCAGAGGAAGGCCAGAATGTCCAGCAGATGACTAGCATTTTCCATTTCCTTGTGAAGCAGGCAGACTTGTTCTACGAGTCGAGGGACAAATTCATCCTTCTCATCATCGGTTCCCTACGAAAAATTGCCCAGCCGCCCAATCCATCAAATGAGAGCAAAAAACTGGTTTTACATTTGATGACATTGATTTGGCAGTGGGAGCAGAGGCGTGTTGGAGGGAAAGATGCCTCTCCAGTACGGGCTTTCTCTGAATCTCCAAATGCGAAGAAGCGAAAGCTCGACGCTTTGAACGAGCAAGGTTCTTCCCCGTCGCCTTCAAAACCAGGAGCTTCAGCTTCTGCAGATAAGCCTGAGTATCAGATTCCTACTGGGTTGAGGCAAAAGATGATCAAGTACCTGGTGGAATTCATCGCTTCTCTGACAGAGCGTTTCCCGCTTCCCTCCGCCAAGTCAAAGGACACAGCCGCGTCACATGCGCCCATGCAGAACACTCCATCTGTTGAAATGTGTAAGAAGGCTATCTCACTTCTTCATAGCCTACTTCAACCTCAATATTGGGGCGACCTTGATATTGATCTCTTCAACAATGTGACTGAGACGGTCTTGGCAAGTGAGAGGACCGTGGCAGCGCTTGCCACCGAGCACTCTGATAAGGAGAAGCCCGATGACAAATTCATCACAAACATGATCAACACTCTTCAAATTGTGCGTATTATTGTCAACATGAAGCCAGACGATTGGATAATGAAGAACATGTCGACTCTCCAACGTATTCTCGAAAAGTCGCTGAGGTCTGACAATTCGGAAATTCATGACTGCTTGCATGCCGCGGATGAGAAGATGGATGATGGACGGAAATTAAAGCCACTTCTTACACGTATTTTGGATGCTGTTCCAGATGATGTACCAATGGAGGATGCAGACGCAGAAGGTGAAGCTGAAGCATCGACATCGGAGATCATTACTTTCCTCTCTGCGATTGCTACTGAGACTCTATCAGCAAATAACTACGTTTCTGGCATTAACATTCTGTGGACCTTGGCGCAGCGAAAGCCATCAGAAATGGATCAGCACATCCCCCAGGTCATGAAAGCCTTGCAGTCAAAACTCGCTCGAGAGCATGTTGCTCATTATAATGCTGTTACTGGACAATCTGGCATGCCCGCTCCTGCTCGTCCAGGTGAGGCTGAGCCAGCCAGTGTCATGACACCTTACGATCTTGAGATCCAGACCGACTTAATGCTCAAGGCCATTGATATAATCTCTATGCGTATGGATGTGCTTGGAGACAACCGGCGCCCATTTCTTAGTGTTCTTGCAACTTTGGTTGAGAAGTCCTTGAGCAACCCGCTATGCCTCAAAATTCTGGACATGGTTGAGCACTGGGTCTTCAAATCCGAGGGCTCTTGGCCAACTTTGAAGGAGAAGACCGCTGTTCTACACAAAATGCTGACTTTTGAGACTCGAACGGATCAAACATTGCTTACGAAGTTCTTAGAATTAGTCATCCGAATTTATGAAGATCCGAAGATCACACGAACCGAACTCACAGTTCGCATGGAACATGCATTCTTGATTGGAACAAGAGCACAGGATGTGGATATGCGCAATCGATTTATGACTATATTCGACAAGAGTCAGTCGAAGACGGCCAGTGCTAGGTTGAGCTATGTCATCACTGCGCAGAACTGGGATACTCTATGTGAATCTTTCTGGCTTGCGCAAGCTTCACAGCTGCTATTCGGTTCTATCGACACAAACAGTTCTCTCCAGCTTCATTCCGAAGACATCACGATGATGCCTGCATCTACTTTGTTTGCAACGTACGCAAAAGACGACAGATCGCCTTCTGTTGCCGCAAGCAGCAAGTTTGATAATCTCATGGCCTCACATAAGCGATTCGTTGCTGAGCTTGGGGATGTAAAAGTTCGGGATATAATCGAGCCTCTTAGTCAATTGCAACATCTTGATCCGGATGTAGCTCATGAAATCTGGGTTGCTCTGTTCCCAATCTTCTGGTCCGCTACTGCGAAAGAAGAACGAGGCGAGTTGGAACGAGGAATGGTAGCACTTGTCACCAAGGACTATCACTGGCGACAAATCGACAAGCGACCAAACGTCATCCAGTCACTTCTTGAAGGTGCAGCCAAGGCATGGCCAGAATGTAAAATTCCGCCACATGTTCTCAAATTTGAGGCCAAGACATACGATGCTTGGTATACTGCGCTCGTCCAACTTGAGAAAGCAGCCATCAAGCCTGAGATGGCCAGCTCTACTGTTCGAGAAAGCAATCTGGATGCACTCGTGGAGCTCTATGCCGGCCTTCAAGAAGATGATCTTTTCTACGGAACATGGCGACGCCGTTGTCAATTTGTTGAAACCAATGCTGCTCTTTCGTACGAACAGAATGGCATGTGGGACAAAGCGCAAACTATGTATGAACAAGCCCAGATCAAGGCTCGAACAGGTGCAATTCCATTTTCTCAAGGCGAGTACATGCTGTGGGAAGATCATTGGGTTTCGTGTGCACAAAAGTTACAGCAATGGGAGATTCTTCAGGAATTTGCGAAGCACGAGAACTTCCAGGACCTGCTCCTCGAATGTGCCTGGAAGCAGACAGAGATGTGGCAGACTTTGGACCACCGTGAAGCTTTGGACAACCTCATTAAGGGTGTCATGGATGCACCCACGCCTCGGCGAACTTTCTTCCAAGCTTTTATGTCATTGCTCAAGCTCCACAACAAGACCGAGTCATCTGCCGAGTTCAGCAAGGTCTGCGACGAAGCAATTCAACTTTCGATCCGCAAGTGGCATCAACTCCCGAAGAGAATCACAAATGCTCATATTCCGCTACTTCAAAACTTTCAACAACTTGTCGAGCTCCACGACGCGAGTGTCATCTGCCAGAGCTTGGCACAGACTAATCAAGCAAACCTCGATGTAAAGTCAGGTGAACTTAAATTGCTGCTTGGTACTTGGCGTGACAGACTACCAAATGTCTGGGATGATATTACTGCTTGGCAAGATTTAGTAACCTGGAGACAACATATCTTCGGTCTTATTAACACCACATACCTCCAACTTTTGCCTCCACAGGGACAAAATGCCAGCGGCGCTTCTTTTGCATACCGAGGATACCACGAAACTGCTTGGATCATCAATCGATTCGCGCATGTCGCTCGCAAGCATCAACTTCCAGAAGTCTGCATCAGCCAACTCAGCAGAATTTACACGTTGCCGAACATTGAGATTCAAGAGGCCTTCTTGAAGCTTCGAGAGCAGGCGAAATGCCATTATCAGAACCCAAATGAGTTGAGCAATGGATTAGATGTCATCAACAATACCAACCTCAATTACTTTGGTCCAAATCAGAAGGCTGAATTCTACACCCTCAAGGGTATGTTCCTAGAAAAGCTTGGCCAACGTGATGAGGCAGCTGAAGCTTATGGTATGGCATTGTTCTTCGACATCAAGCTTCCAAAGGCCTGGGCAGAATGGGGATATTACAATGATCGTCTCTTCAAGGAAAACCCCACTAACTACGCATATGCCAAGAATGCCTTAAGTTGTTATCTGGAAGCCGCTGGTCTATTCAAGAATCCCAAATCTCGGAAGCTATTGACTCGAATCCTTTGGCTTCTGAGTCTTGACGATGCCGAGGGTACACTTTCAGCTCAATTCGATGAGTACAAGGGTGAAACTCCAGTTTGGTATTGGATCACCTTTATTCCGCAGCTCTTGACCGGACTTGGCCACAAAGAAGCCTCCAAAGCACACATGATCCTAGCCAAGATTGCAAAGGCTTATCCTCAAGCACTTTACTTCCAACTTAGAACTAGCCGTGAAGATATGCTTGCCATCAAGAAGACCCAAGAGCAGAAGGAAGAGCGAGATCGAAGACTTAAAGCTCGAGGCCAACCCCAAAACCAATCTACAGCAGCTTCTGCTTCTGGCTCTACCCCGAAAACAAACGGATCGCCCACTATGCAGCGCCAAGAAACACCCAACGCCCGTCCTGAGAGTGCCACTGGGTCGCGACCTGGCACTGCAAATGCTGAAAATAACATCAAGGCGGAACCCTCGGATTCAAACACTTCAAATCCAGGTTCTGCGAACGGGAACGCTGCAAATGGAGCTGTTGCAAATGCTGAGCCCGCAGCTCCTCAACACAAGCGACCTTGGGAACATACAGAAGAGATCTTGGCTGTTCTTAAGACAGCATTTCCTCTTTTAGCTCTTTCCATGGAGTCTATGGTGGATCAAATTCAGAAGCACTTCAAATGTCCCCCTGATGAAGATGCTTATCGACTCATCACAGCTTTGTTGAATGACGCGCTCAACTATGTCGGCCGTATGCCCACGTCTTATGCTCAAGATGTCAAATTGCCTCCAGCTACTGAAGCAAACATCACAAGATTTGCTGAGACAATTCTTCCTGCCCACATTCGAAAGCAATTCGACGCAGACTTTGTCGTCAAAAAGCCGACCATGCACGAATATATCCACAAGCTTCGGAAGTGGCGAGACAAATTCGAGGAAAAGCTCGACCGTCGCCGAACATTCGCATATCTCGAGAACTACAGTCACCATCTCAGCGAGTTCAAGTTCCAGAAGTTCGATGAGGTCGAAGTACCAGGCCAGTATCTGCAGCATAAAGATAAGAATCAAGACTTCGTTCGTATCGACCGCTTCTTGCCAAATGTTGACCTCGTTCGCTCGATTGGTGTTTGCCACCGTAGACTCAAGATTCGAGGCCATGATGGAAGCGTTCATCCATTCGCCATCCAACATCCAGCTGCTCGGAACTGCAGACGTGAGGAGCGTATCTTGCAGCTTTTCAGACACTTCAATGGCAGCTTGAGCAAGAGAAAGGAGAGTCGACGCCGCAATCTCAATTTCCATCTACCTTTGATGATTCCTCTTGCACCTCACATTCGTATGGTGCAAGATGATCCGACGTATATCACCTTGCAAGGTATCTATGAGGATCATTGTAGAAAGAGTGGCATGTCGAAGGACGATCCAGTTCTATTTACCATGGATAAGATAAGGGCATTGGTTGAGAGCAAGGTAGGACTTCCGCACCTGACATCAATGCAGGCTAACGATTCTCAGAAACACCCGGAGCAATCAATCACAGCCAGATTGGAGACCTACACGGCCATCCAAGAGAGATGGGTCGAGAATACTTTAGTCTTGGATTACTTCACTAAAGTTTATCCTTCATTCTCTGAGTTCTGGCTTTTCCGAAGACAATTCTCATACCAATTCGCCGCCCTCACCTTTATGACCTACATCCTTCATATGCACAATCGCTACCCGCACAAGATGTCCATCGCTCGCGCAACCGGTAATGTCTGGGGATCCGAACTCATGTCCTGCATGGCAGCCGGGAAAGCCTTCTTCCACAACCCTGAACCAGTTCCTTTCCGCTTGACACCCAACCTTCAAACTCTCATGGGTCCTTTAGCAACTGAGGGTATCTATTCTTGCGCGATCATGGCCATCGCTCGCTGTCTTACTGAACCCGAATTCGAACTCGAGCAACAACTTTCCCTCTTCGTTCGCGACGAGATGATCTTCTGGTTCACTAGCCAACATCGCGCGAGTCAAATGGAAGGTGGTAGTCTGCGTGAGACTGTGCAAACAAACAGTGAGATCATCGTGAAGAGAACATTGAGTCTGGCTAGAAGTCCAGAAGGTGCATTGCCCGCTAATCAAACGGTAATTGATTTGATCGCTAAGGCGGTGAATCCATTAAATTTAGCGCAGACGGATGCGCTTTGGATGCCTTATTTGTAGGCGGAGTTGTGGGATGGGGATTTTTGTGCATAGATAGCAGGTTGGCAAGGAGTTTTGCTTCTCTGGTTGGTACAAATGGAGGGTTTCTTTGCTTTTAGCGTGGAGTTTGGAGGTCGGTTCTGGCTGATCTGAGCTCGGATCACTGGAGTGACGACAGATCGATGAATTCTACTTTGCAAAAATCATGGCCTGTATATCTAATGATTGCTTGTAACAATTTCAAAAGTGTCCTTCAAATGTTCTCATGTTGCCGTGTGACAGTGATTCCAAACAAGGAAAATACTATGCCAAGATGCAGGTTGTTAAGTTCAAATTAACAAGGAGTGTATGGAACGTTCAACCCTGTCAGTAAATATTTGGAGTGCACGCATCTATACCAAGGTTCTCTGTTGGGGACGATATATTTGTCTGAAACAGATGGATTCTAACCTCATCACCAAGCCTTGAAGATTAAACTCAGCGAAAGGCTAGTCGCTTTGTACCTATATGGGTCGGCATACAAACACTAAACATTATAGGGTGAATGAATCATCTAAACATATCCAAATCGTACCCTAGAAGACCTTATTTCAACTCCTTCCTTTCCTTTTATCCCATTCAATATTATTCTACTGATTTACTCCTCTATTTTCCTTTAGTTCCCTGTAGCCAAGGTTCCCCGGCATTCATACCATCTGGTATGAAGCGGTGTCTAGCTATCAGCCGTCAGCGATTGTATCGCTTCCATGATTCCGTCTTGATGCGACAGAACGCCATATTGCGTTCTGTTCCGTTTTGAAAAGCCAAGATACAGCGCTCAGTTGTGATATAAAAACCAAACCAAACCCCTGAAATTCTCCTATTTCTTAATCCCCACAACCACCAAATTCCTCGGACTCAACCCATAATCAAACACCGCCTCTACCCACGCCTCACCCACTATATTTGGATGCTCCCGCAAAAACAGCCACCGATCAACCACAATCAAACTCTCCACCACCCCCGCACTAAACGCCATCAAACTCCACGTCACACTCAACTCTTTCTTCTTCCCCGCATACCTCCTCACATAGCCCTCAATCTCCTCATCTGTAATCTCTCCCATCTTCTCCAACACTCGCGGACCGCGCTCCGGGTCATTACTCAATTTCTGCAACGCACCTCTCACATAAGATACAAAAGAGCCATAACAACCTTTCCTCAAAGACCCGATGATGACCGGTTCTGTACTTGCAGGTCCAACTTCTTCGTCGCGATTGATCCGCGACACGACCCCGCGGTCTAGAAACACTTTCTGCAACAGCGCGCGATAGAAATGCCGTGTGAAAAATGCATCGCTTTCCTTCGCAGTCCAGTTCCGTGGCGCTTGTACAGCCATCATCCTCGCGGTGATATTCAATCTAATCCCCTCTCCATCCACCCCATACGTCCCCACTCGCTCACTCATTGGGAACCCATGCTCTTCGCACGCGCCTGCTTCGCGATCCACGCGCGGGGCGTTGATAGCGCGGAGATTAGGGCGGAGATGTGGGTGTTTGTAGGAAATAGGAGCGAGGCGTTCGGTGAGGAGGTTGTAGCAGCAGCCTATTATGGCGATGGCGTGGACGGAGGGGTTGAGGAGGAGGGAGCGGATGCCGTGGTGGGAGAGGTTGCCGCAGGAGTGGATTGAGAGGGCCATTATGCGGGTTGGGTTTGCTTTGTCTTTGGCGAGCTGTTCTGTGACTTCTTGTAGATTTTCTGAATTTCTGTTGGTTTCGCTGAGGATGTTGAGATCTTCGTTGGGGGCAGCTTGTTTTGTTGTTTCGATTTGAGCTACCACGTTGGAGAGATCTCCGGATTGGAGTCGGTGCTCTACGTATTGAATATAGCCTTTCCCTTCCCCGGCTGTATAAATCGTTTTCAATTCCCTGTTTGGTCTTAAATCCACTTTGCCATTTTCTTCCTCGATCTTTGTCTCCTCCCTATCCGCATCCTTCAACCTCCTCCTCCTAGCCTTCTCATCCAATTCTTCTTCCGGCACCCCTCTCTCGACCTTCGCCCTCCAAACCTTCTTATTCCTCCTAACCTTCTCCCGCTCCGCCACCCCCGCAAAAACATCCATCCCCATCGCCCCCCTAATATTCCCCTCCTTGCTCTCCACCGCCACAACATGTTTCCCATACAACGGACTCGCCAACGTGCGACCCAGATAATTCTGCCCTGAGCCAAAATCCACAAAATGCGTGATCTCCTTCACAGCCTCCTTCCCTTCAATATCCGTCGCTAGATCCGAGATAAAGGACGCAAAACAAGAGACCTCATGAATCTTCTTAGGAACCATACCAACAGCAACATGTCTCGGCAAACCGCCATCTTTCATTCCCTTCCCACCACGCTCTTCCCGCCTCCGAACCCTCCTATCCAACGAAAACCGCCTAATCTCCTTGATATACGCTAGCAAGCTCTCAGGCGGGCTCTCTTCCCTCTCAGCATCTTCATTCGCGCCACTATAGATAGATAGATCTTCTCTCAGCAACAGATCCAAAACCCCCATCTCGTCACGTGCGCCCAGTAGCCAGCGCCGCCATTCCGCGGGCAAGACAGTGTGGAAGAGAGAGGGGTCCTGCGTGAAGAAATCAAGGATGTGGATCCCGCCGCACAGGGTCTGGAAGATGGGGGTTGTGGCGCAGAAATGGAGGAGCTGGGAGGTGTAGGAGTCGGTGCTGGGGAAATCGGAGGGGGAGTAGGGGAGGGGTTGCGGGGGTGGCATTGTGTGGCGCGGGGTGGAGAGGGGTTTTAGGGAGGTGGGGGGTTTCTGGTGAGGTGGGATGGGTGTAAGGGGGAAGGGCTTGGGGAGGAGGCGCTTCATGGTATTTTGGCATCGAGATACCTTAGGACTTGAGAACGAGGTGAATTTTCGGGACCTAAGTTTGGCGATTTTGCGGTTGGGTGAGGATCACGTGGTGTGGTTTCTGGGCCCCTTTATTTTGTGATCGTCGCGCGAATTTGGAAGAGGGATTTCAATACTCACGGATACTCTCTAGATCTCACATTTGACCGTGTAGCTGGGTGCGAGTTTGTAAGAAGTGAATTGGAATCTGTAAGGCGCTATGGTAAGATATATCTTACTCTAATAATTAACACTAAATTTCTATTCTCCCTCTAACCAATTTGAAACCGCGACTTCCATTATTCATTTCCGTCAGCTCGCAACTAACCCCTTGTCAAATTATCACAGTCTACATAGCCTCCATCCCAACCCCATCAATCCACACTTCCCCCCGTCCTGCAAAACACACCGTATAAATCTGCACTTGCACTTCCACCTGGTCCTCCCCTCCCCTTTCTCTCCTCTTCTCCGCTCCTATCTTCTTCCCAGCATTCATCTCAGTGTTTTTATCCTCTCGTTTCCCATTCCCATGGAAAATATTCCTATGCCCAGCTCGAAATACATATTCTACGCTCCTCCATTTGCGTGCTGAGAGGAAGACGGAGGCACCGCATGTGTCGTCAATACATAGTTGGATCGTACCTGTTGTTCATAAAGTTTGGTTAGAGTTTTGAGTTTGTTTCTCAGCCTAAAAGGGATTTCTTACATGGTGGGAAGGTCGGAGTGTTTGGTGGGAGACGGGCATGTGCTGTTAGTGCGAGGTACTGGGAGGGTGGGGTGGACGGGCAGAGGGTTAAGGGCTGAAAGAGGAGAGTCACGGCTCTTGTTTGGATGGATGACCTATGGTGGGTCTGGTGTTAGTTTTGTGACGAAGTAAGATGTGAATGGTGGTGGCACGAAGAGAGGGATAGTGTATCATGAATAGACGGACTTAGTGGAAGGGAAGCACGAACAGATAATATCCCCCCGAGTACGCAGCCGGAGTATTCTCTACAATAGTGAGTTTCTGCGCATCTTCATTGTGAGCGGGTTGTGTCCATGGGAACAGGGAACCGGACTCGAAATTGCCATTTTGGAGAGTAGGAATGGCGCAGGATGATGTACTTGGTAGGGTGCTAATGGTTGAAATTGTGAACGTGGTTGAGATTGAAGAAGTTACAGAGGGAGGTTCATTCGTGGTCAATGTAGTTGCAGGTTTACTGGTGGTAGTGGTTGCTGGTTCGTTCGTGAAAGTTTGATGTTCGGTAGAACTTGATTCTGCAAGAAAGGTGCTAGAAGGCAGTTTTTCTGAGATCATTGAGCTACTTTGGATTGCAGACGTAGAATCAATGTTAGTAGTATTTGGTGAACTATTGGAAGTACTTGAGCCAGCGATATCAGAAGATGTCAGTGACTCAGATCCTAAAATGGATGAAATGCTTGGAGAAGTATTCGTTGTACCCAAAGTTATTGTAGAAAGCCGAGGTATGGAATTTAGAGACGATGTACTTAGGTTGTCATCAGTGGTAATTGAAGATGGGCGGCTGATGCTAGGTGCCATCGATTCTGATGAGGGAGATATTGGTGAGACGGAGATCTCGGAAGAAAGCATAGAACTTGTACTTGTCGGTTGATTTGGTGTTGAACCAGTTGACGGAGGCGCAAGGCTCGAACTCGAACTCGATGAAAATCCTTCAGTGCTTAAAGTGCTCGTAGCAGCGGGCAGCGGATTGCTCTCCGTGCTGGTGGTAGCTAATATTGCCTCCGAAGAGGACGTAGTCGAGAACAACAAAGAGGTATCTTCCTGTGTAGTGGAGACTGTTGGCCCTGAGGCTTCGAACGAGGTGGACGTTATAACGCCAGTAGAGCTCGGCAGATCAGAGCTCGTCTCAGAGATAGTGATGGTGAGCGATGATGGCATAACTTCTGTCGCCACAGATGATGGACTAGAGCTCTGGCATGCACCAAAACTACTGGCAGGCAGACTGGTAATAGCAGGAGCCGGACCATAAATTTCCATCAGATATCCATTGGCGAAACCACCACAAAACTCATTGGGAGTGTTATCACACGGATAATCACATTGCCCTGGGGCTTCGAATCCATCAGCAAGATTATTTGCACACCAACATGCACCTGGTTCAATCCCAGCATACAGAAAGTGTTCTCCGGTATCAGTGAAGCTGCAAGTAGCTATGCAATTCTCGGCAGAATCACTTACCGGACTCCAATCGAGATATGTACGAGGAGACCAGAGAGGGAAGGGACCGCCATCACCATAGAGGTCTGAATAGCAGCCAAGGTCGGTGTATCTGCCGTTTGGTGTGTCTACAAATGGGACGTAAGAAGGTTTGTCTGGAGTCCCCGAATCCGTGGTGGTAGGGTTCATGCTGGCATAGTCTGATGCTTGGGATGTGCATGCTTCGAGCGTAGAGATGGTGGTGATATAAGCTACAGATGGTTCTGCATCAACGGACCTGACTTGAATCATACCGCTCATGGTAAATTCCAGTAGGGGAAGGAGGGCAAGAAGCTTGTACAAGGAGAGATTTGGCATGATCGCAAGAAATTCTAGCAAAAAGAGTGATGCTAAGAATGCAGATGATATTTTCTGGCATATTTCAAGCGCTTTCTTGAAGTTCTAGATTTCAAGCCAGAAGGAGAGCTTGAATCCATCTTTCTAGAATTAGGATGTGCAAGACGGGATTTGAGGCAATACTGAAATTTGCGAAACAGTTTCGGTCTTGCCGCAATATTGACGGGTTGAAAGAAGATGAGAGTCAACATCTCTAAGCTGTTCAGCGAAATGAGGGCAGCTTCAATTTCAAGATTAAGGCCAAAAATTGTGTGCCAAAAATCTCGAGATCCATTGGGATGAGCTGAAATTGAGCCTTAATATAGGCAAGAGGAAAGTCGCATTAGAGGACCCCTAAGCATACATACGGACGGATAATGTGCGAGTCTATCTAGATCATCTCATCATTTTCAAGTAGGACAAGACCATAGAGATTTATATGAAGTAACTTGTCATTGAGCATCTTCGAAGATTGTCTGGTCGGTTACCAGGTAAGAAATCTTCCCCACGGGAGAACAGTTTGGTGGAGATATCACGAGCTGGTCGACTTCTCGACAGTGGCGCTTTTATGTCTCGGGAGCATTGATTCAGTGATTTTTCTATCATTATCCTGATCATAAATTTAGTATGCTTCTCCAAGGATGTTAGTCAGTTGGATGCCACAGGATTGTAGTTATGATGTGATGTCTTATTTCCGACAGCTCAGCTGGTAGCCACAACCCTGACAGCCAAGGATGGAAGTAGGTTCTTGCCGCGGAGATGCACAATCTGATCGACACCTGAGGTCGAAATTAGCAATCCATATGCTCTTAAAGCGCGCAATATTGGTGCCTTCTTGCGATGGCGCACGGCTGGACAGGCTCAGAGGCTGGGCGCTACCGATACCCCGGATTTCTGTGACATGCGGATTGCTCTAGTGCATGTAACACATGTGGTGTGTGCAAGTTTCTTGGGTTTGGAACAGGGTAAGTCTGTTGGTTGAGACGCAAGGAGATTGATAGTGCTGAGTTGGTTTGCTGGTGTGATTCGAGGCGTTCTCAAGTCAATATGCTGGCGTCCTCAGCCATGAAGAGTTTTTTTTTTTTTTTCATGCAGTGAAGGATTTCCCCGCATAAAATTTGAGGCTACAGGATCTGCCCGGCGGCCAAGTTCACATTACGAAGCTTGAGTGTTGCCCCTGACGAGCATTGCAGAATCTGGACTCGATACTGTGTAATTCACACAGGACATGATACCATTGAATAACATATTCTGAGTATCAACCAAGACGGTGAGGGATCTCCCTTGGAGATACAGCACTGCATTTCATAGGATTTCGGAAATGCTTGGGTCGAATAGAGGGGTCTTACGTAATTTTGGAGCTTGATGTGGACTATTTCTGGGATTCTTCCGCCAACGAATTCAACTTTCTTCCTCAACGTCCTTTTCTTACCAGACTCCATCTTCAGGCGACGACCCTCAATCATAGAAGACCAAAATCATGTCCATTATCAATAAGATCAAGTCATCCTGATATTAACCTTCTAAGAAAGGATGAACCTCGTCAGGGTCTGCATGTACTGCTGTGCCTCTCATCTCATGCGTACCGGCCAGCAGAACACCTGCCGTGCTGTATCTTTCTGATCTTGATATCAGCCTCAAACCACAAGCACCACCACGCTTTAGAATGAGCCAAAGCGACCTTATCTTAGCCAATGCAACATCTGGTCACATAGTGCTGTGGCCGGCCCATCATCCGGACGCATAAACATACCTTACATTCCAAGTCGCGCCGGGATGAGAGCACGTTTTTGTTAGCTGATGGCTTGGTGGCAGCATTTCATTTCGTGTTCTCGAATAGTCGGGACGAATAGGTCCACGGTGGAATGAAAATATAGGGCTACCACGTACCCTCCACATACCAGGATCCAGGAAAATGGAAGACTCGAATATTTGTACTCCACACCCAACAGACGGGAAGTTCTTGTACTAGTATCAGGAAATCCGAACGAAGAGCGCGATGAGATGAGCCTTACAAGCATTAGCAAATCAAAACGTGTGCACGTCTTCGTCCGCCAGCATCGCAACATCGCTATAGACGCCAACGTGGATATTGTTACTCAATCCGGCGCATGACTCTCATGAGATCTTTCACTTAAGTGCTGAATTTATTATTACTACCTCTTTGGGACCATTTTGGTATGAGAAGCTCTTTTATAAGAACGGATTAATTGGTTTTAAATAATATTTATTTTTTATTTTAATTGGAAACATGATGGCGGTTTACCCCTCAAAGGTCAAAGGTGCTGGTGGTGCTGCTGCTGGTGCTGCGGTGCGGATGTGCATAGAGAGTGGGAGGGGTGAAGCAGGAACGTTCCCTCTCCCATGCTTCTCTTGAACAAGTATCAGAATTCGCCTTCTTCTTACACCATCACCTCATAAGCCTTTGCTCTTCTCATTTATTATTTCTCCCTCATTTCATTTCTCCGTCGAGTTTTTTTTTATATCGTTCTCATACATTCTCTGAGTTCCACACCTCACTTGTGGGAAGACCGAGGACAAGCTTCGCACTGTTACCTAACATCTACCTCAACTCACGTCATTCCATTTCACCGCATCTCACCTCGCACCACAACCACCGGGGGGACACAACGAGAATCTGAATTTTCATCTCCACTCGAGCGACTCATCGCTTTCACAATCTACGATTTCTTGGCCCAAGATTCAACCAGGAGCCATCATCCCATTCTTGGACCCGGTGTTTGATCCAGGCTCTTCCTTCACCGCCTGTCAAACGCAAGCAAACGCAAGCAAACGCACGCTTGTGCTCATTTCATCCATCGTATCTTTCAATATCCCCGATTGGTTCCAGAACGTCATCTTGTATTTCGGTGTTCAAATCTTCCTGAGCGTGAAAACATTTTGAAGGTATTCCAACAATTCTTCCGCAAAGCGAAATCACATACCTACCAAATCCCGTCCACTGGTCCAAGGATCGACCACACCACCCGAGAACGCTAAACCAACCCAGTCGTTGCATCAGTCAGGGCAAGATTCACGGCGCTATCTCCGCAATTGTGCAGTAGGTAGTATAGGTACCTAGTACTAGCAATCCCAGTGACGCCTTCGCGAGCTCTACTATATATAGCGAAAGACCGTCATTGCATGCGACGGCGCAGGTCAAGGGATCAATTTTGACGATAATTGTTGGGCGGGGTCGGAGACGACGAGATCCTCCCAGGATTTGGACTCCATGCCATCAGCACTTCCTCGGTCTGCGATCCCAATCAGACCAGACCGAACGCAAAATCCTGAACCCCCACCGCGAAAGCTCAAACACGCTCCCTCGACTTCCTATCCTGATCCTTCGGCGCTGTCTGCATATTCTCCTGTCCAAAGACCGCATCTCGACGAACGCCCAACAAAACGTCCCATGCCAACTCCTACTTCCACAATCGCTGTTGTAAATAGTTCTGGGCGGCAAGCAGCTTCTTTCATTCGCGTTGCTTCAGCTGTAGGTTACCATGTGCGCGCCCAACTGCGAAGCCTCGATGGCATCGTCGCGACAGAAATCTCGGAATTGCCCAATGTTAAGGTGATAGTAGGGGATTTATATACCAGGTCAACAACTAGATCTGCTGCGTCGCCACCTCTAGGACCCGCTTCCACGGGAGTAAATCATGAATTGATCAAGGAATTATTCTATGGCGCACAGCTAGCGTTTATCAACACCACGTTCTGGGGCGACGAAGTAGCCATTGGAAAAGCCCTCGCGGACGAAGCTGTCCGAGCAGACATCAAACATTATATCTACAGCTCTATGCCCAACCACTCTCTCCACAATCCCTCATGGCCAAGTCTTCCCCTCTGGTCCGCCAAATACACAATCGAATCCTACATCCGCTCTCTCCCTGCACTCGCTCCCCGTTCCACCTTCCTCTACACCGGTATATATAATAATAATTTCACTTCGCTTCCTTACCCACTGTTCTGCATGGAATTACAACGAGATGGATCGTTCGTATGGCAAGCTCCTTTTCACCCCGACGTTCCTCTCCCCTGGCTCGACGCCGAACACGACGTCGGGCCCGCGGTATTACAACTGATCAAAGACGGGACGAAAAAATGGTCCGCCCAAAAGATCGCCCTCGCATACGAGATGCTCTCTCCAAAAGAAGCATGTAGGCGTTTTTCCCGAGGCGTGGGACGACCGGTCCGCTATCGGAGGGGGGAAATCGAGATTAAAGTTAAGATTCCAAATGGGTATCGAGAGCAATTGGTTGCGTTGGAGAAGATGTATGAATTGGGGAAGGAAGATGCGGGGAAGCAACCACCGTATTTTGGGACGCACAAATTTGAGGATAGTTGTCCGGAGGAGGCGTTAGCGTTATGGGAGGGATATAGAGGGTTGGAGGAGTATGCGAGGGAGGTGTTTCCGTTGGAGGAGGCGGCGAATGGGTTGGTATGGATGAATGAGGAGGATGGGAGGGCTGATAGTGGAGACGATGCGGATGCGGATGCCGATGGGGAGGATGATGATAATGATGGTTCGAGTGAGGGATTGACGATTGGTGGGGGAATAGGCGAGAATACTCCGGCGAGGAAGGAGGAGAGTTGGTTGGCTTAACACCACCAGCCAGCAGGTACACCATGACAGACGCAACGAACGCAAACCTGCATCACGAATATAACGCTATAATACCCATTGATCACTCGATGGCACGAACAAAATTCAGCATGGGCGGCGACTTTACATTATTGGGTACGGAAGTCAGGGCGCATTACTTGAGCGACAGGAATAGGTAGGGGAACTATGAGATTCAACATTTGACATTTTCGCATTGCATTGCGCGGATAGGTGGGCGGGATTAGCATAGCATTATGGGAGCTTTATCAGAATATCAATCATAATTACCAACCCTATCTCTGATGCTATATCTGCTAGATTTCCGTCTTCTGAGGGAACCCCCTGTGATCGGCAAACGCTCTTATGTCAAATAGTCGTACCGCAGCGCAGCCCTCGGACTTGGTATTCTCTCTTTATGGCTCAAGCACACCCACACGCAAACAGCCTACCTATGTAATTATCATATCAAACAATCTCATAATAAATTCTCATCATCTTACTTATTCACAACCGTCCCGATTTCACCCCTTCACAACTGCTGACTTGTGTCACTACAACCTTCCCAGTGCCTATCCTACCTTACAAACCACCGAGATTTCCGTAAGCAAGAGCAAGAGCAAGAGCAAGCGTATACCTTACGATACAAAGAACGATCCCCTCGATCCCGTCACCGTCACACACCTCCACTGCTTTGTGGAACTGGAGTACGGTCTTGAGTTCATGTTGATGTTGATGTTGATGTTGATGTTGATGTTGATGTTGATGTTGATGTTGATGTTGATGTTGATGTTGATGTTGATGTTGATGTTGATGTTGATGTTGATGTTGATGTTGAT
>Ga0182030_10004905_pt1 | contig 28555 bp, 24 predicted proteins | sample 812S3MmetaG_FD_121299 | JGI IMG/M metagenome (GOLD analysis project Ga0182030, IMG submission 121299) | Permafrost microbial communities from Stordalen Mire, Sweden - 812S3M metaG (Illumina Assembly) | ecosystem: Environmental > Terrestrial > Soil > Wetlands > Permafrost | place: Sweden... | reverse complement strand
GAAGGGCGGGGCTTTGCTGGCTGCGGAAAAACTCTGTGGCGCTAGCACTGTCAGCACCACCCCGGCATTCGGCGCGCCACCCCTCCTCATCTGAGGAGGGGAGCGTTTTCAGCAACTCCCCTCCTGATTCAGGAGGGGTGGCGCCTTGGGCGTCGGGGTGGTTATACGCCGGGGGCAGTTTTTCCGCAGCCTGTTTAGCCCCGCCTTTCCGGCAACCCCCGTGAACATCCAAGCGTGGTGAGAAATCCGGCTTAAGGCCCTGGGCATCTCCCTATTTCTGTATCACCAGGAGAGTAGGGTACGACGTCGCAAAAGTTGAGGGGCTGAACATCACGAATTTCGTATTGGAAATGATAATGCCGGCGACGGCGCCATCCGACGAACTAACGCTAAAGGTCCCATCGGAATTTACGGTGTAGGTGGCGGCAGGGAAGGATAAACCCGCGTCTTGCGAGCTTGTGGAACTGGTGTCCGTGATGCCGGTAATATTCCCGCTGCCGTCAGGTGCGATGGGGTCCACCTCCGTCTGCGCGCTCTGATTGACGACCTCCGCCATCCCGCCGAAGAAACTTCCGGAAAGCGAGGCGTTATTGAAGGGGCCCACCGACTGCGGTTCAAGAGATCCCGTATCCACGCCCGGAGAGGCATCGACGATGAAGCCCGTGTTCACGTCTGTCAAATAGAACAGGGGAGGAGTGCCTCCGCAGCTTTGCGTGCCGCTGCTGAGGGTCACGCGCCCATTTGGCTCGACGGCGTAGGTGCACGCATAAGTATTGGAAATCTGCACCGTGCCCGCGCGATCCTCATAAAACGTAATGGCCAGGGAACTGCACCCATCGGCGGTCGCCGTCTCCACGGAGACGGCCGACGCGGTTCCGACCAGGGTCAGCCCGTTGAGATATAGGACCATGTTGCCGTCGAGCGATGCTTGCGTGAAACCGGAACCTCCCGCCGGCACGCTTTGCCGGTCCCATTCGCCGCTTGCGAAGGGGCCGGGGTCGGCATTCACCACGAGCAGTTGAGAACCGGATACCGCATAGAACGTGATATTGGAGTTGGTTTCTCCCAGGGCGAGGATTCCTGTGCCGCGGCCATTCGCATCGAGGGTGGTGTAAGTCCCGGCAACAGCGGGGGTCGCCGTGTTGGAGATAGTCCACGCGTCGTTGCAGTCCTGCTCCAAGCCGGTAAAGGTATTGCCGCTGGCGCTGAGCGCGCCCACACAAACGTCACGCCCACCTAGGGACAAGGGATCCCACCCGACGGTGCGGAATGCGTAACTGCCGCTCAGTCCGCCGGCGAAGGCGCTGGAGGTTTGGCGCAGGATCTGGCCCGCGGCGATGTAGGCGCCGGCGCTGGGGCTGTCCCACTCAATCATTCGCCCGGCGGTGGCAGTGTTGGAAGACATCGACCCGAGAGCAAAGTGCGTGATCAAGGTTCCGAACGGGGTCGCCAAGGTGGCGCATCCGCGATTGTCTGGTCCTACCGAGTAGGAGCTGGCCGAGGTCATGATGTTGCCGTTTTGGGCGCCCAGGACGCCGTTGGTATCAGCTTCGCCTGCTGTGACCTTGCCGTTGCCGTCCGCGGTAAACGAGCCAACAACGGTTAGGAAGCCGACATCATTAAACCCGCTCAGGCTGAAGGCATAGGACCCGCTGAGGACGGCGTTGTTGCCCGAGCTGGCGCAGGCTTCCGCTGCGTTGTCGACCGTAATGCTGAGCGCTTGCGTTTGGGTCTCGGGCGTCGGACTTGCATCCGTTACCATGACGGTGAAATAGGCGGTGCCCGTAGATGACGGCGTTCCTGAAATCGCGCCCAGCGATGAGGTGAGCGCCACGCCCGCGGGCGGTGCTCCCGTGGCGATGCTCCAAGCGTAGGGCGGTGTGCCGCCTGTCGCCGCCAACTTGGCGTTGTAAGGCGTGTTCAGCGTGCCGTCGAGCAGCGAGGACGTGGTGATGGCCAGCGGCCCCGGAGCGCCAATGGCGATCGTCAAGGATTGGGTCTGGGCCTGTGGCGTCGGGCTCGAATCCTTTAAGGCGACCGTGAAGGTAAAGTTTCCCTGCGACGACGGGCTCCCTGAAATCACACCTGAGCCCGGTTCCATCGTGAGGCCTGGAGGAAGCGAGCCGGCCGCCAAGCTCCAGGCGTAGGGGGGGGTGCCCCCGCTGGCGTCAATTCCAGCAAGATATGCGATGCCCGCAGACCCGGCCGGCAATGACGTAGTGGAGATGCTTACCACCATGACAACCGTGAGGCTGAACTGCGCTTGTGCTGATGCCGGACCGCCGGGAGCGGCTGACGAATCGGTAACTTGTACCGTGAAGGTCGAAGTCCCGGAAACGGTGGGATCTCCAGTGATTGCCCCGGAACCACTTAATGACAGGCCGGTGGGTAAAGCGCCGCCGGCCACGGTCCAGGTCAGCGTCCCCACGCCGCCCGTGGCTTGGAGAGTGGCGCTGTAGTTCGCATTCGGGGTGGCATTGGTAAGCGCGGTGGCAGTGACGCTCGGCGGTGGCAGAACCATGACCACCGCAGAACTTGTTTTGGTGGAATCGGCCATGGAGGTAGCCGTAACTGTGATGCTGCGATTGCCTGAAACCGAGGCCGGGGCATTGTACGTTGCCGCAGTGGTCGTCGTGCCGGTGAAGGTTCCACAGGTCGCGCCCGTAACTCCCGTCCCGGAACAGCTCCAAGCCGCTCCCTTGTCGCTCGAGTCGTTTCCTACGGTCGCGGTGAACTTTACGGCTTGCCCTTGATCGATATTGGTCTGCGTCGATGGAGAAATGGAAACGTAGATTGCGGGCGGAGTGGGGGTCCCGCCACCCCCACCGCCTCCACTGCTTCCACCACCGCATGCGCACATGATTATCAAGCCACCGATGACGAGCACAAGCTTTCTCATTGGGGGGATACCTCCTGTAGCGCTGGGCGGGTGGTTCGGAGGTGGTTTGCGAGCGCAGTGAGAAATTCAAGCGGACATGGCCTGGAAAAGACTTCCCCGGTCCCTCCCGATTGCTCTCGCTTTTGTTGAACCGCTCTGTTCATATGCTCTTTCCGTTGCCGGGAATGCCGGCAGGAGGCTTGCGCCGCGCTGCCCCACATTAGAATTTCTTCATGATTGGTTATCGGCGGGTGCTAGGCATGGGATGAGGAATTTTGGCAGGGCACCGCCTGCCCGCGGCGTTGTAGCCCGCAGTCGCCTAAGCGGCCGGTCGATTTTGTTAAGAGGTGAGTGGCGGGGAGAGGAGAGTCACTTCGAAATTACGCCTGTCTCCCTCAGGCGCAAGACCGGTTGGCTATGTGATAGGGAAAAGTTGCACCGCGCCTGCCTCTGCTTGTTCCACCGAAGGGCCAAGCCCGTGCAGGATCAAGTCCTATCGCTGTCCGATCTGTAGGGTCGGAAATGTTAGGGTCGGGTTGTTGACAATGACAAATTTGCTGCCGGAAATGGCGACGCCAACCGTGGTTCCGCCGGAAGAACCGGTGCTGAACGTCCCGTCAGGATTCAAAGAGTACGTGTCGGCGCTGGCTACACCAGTGGTCTGGCTGAGGGTCGAAGCAGCGTCGCTCGTACTCGTCAAAATTCCGTTGCTCGTCAGAGTCAGAATGCTCACTTCAGCCTGCGCGCCTTGGTTGACCACTTCCGAAGTCCCCACGAAGTAGGTTCCGGCCAAGGAGGAATTGGTGAGTCCCGTCGTCTGGGGTTCAAAGGTTCCCAGCTCAATCGCGGGGTCCGTACCGAGCACGAAGGCGGAATTGAGGGAATTCAGGTAAAGAATGGGGGGATTGGCGCCGCAATTGGGGCCGCCCAGCGTCACCCTGCCAATGGAGATGACCGAATAGGTGCAACTCGTGCTCGCATTTTGCCAGGTGCCCGCTACATCTCGGTAAAGCTGGCTGGTCACGGAGCTGATTCCATCGGCCGTCTCGGTGGCAAGCGACACGTCGCCGCCTACCCCGGAGGGTCCTAACCCACTGGAATAGGAGGCGACCTTACTGTTGAAGGAAGCTTGGTTGAAGCCCGAGCTACCGAGCGGCACATCTTCCTGCTGCCAAATCCCACTATAGGTAGGGATGGGATCGGAGTTGACGATGAGGAGTCGCGTGGTGGATACCCAGTAGAACGTAATGCCGGATGTGTTTCCCCCCACCAAAAATGTCCCGGTGCCCCGCCCATTCGCGTCAGCAGTCGTATAGGTGTTGAGCAAAGTGTTGGTGGAAGTGTATGAATTGGTCGAGTTGGAGACCGTACCGTCATCGTTGCAGTCTTCCTCCAGATAGCTAAACTTATAGTTGGTGCCAGTTATAATCCCGACACAGGCGACGCGGCCGGAGGTGGAGGGATCCCAGCCAGCCGTCTGTAACGCGTAACTTCCGGTGATGGGGAAAATGAATGACGAAGGGCTTTGCTGAACGATCTGGCCGGCGGCAATATAGGCGCTGGCCCCCGGGTTATCAAACTCGATGATGCGGCCTTGGGTCGCGACATTTGCGGATACGGCCCCCAGGGCGAACCGCGTGTAAAACGTCCCGAACGGAGTCGCGAGGGTGGCGCAACCACGGTTGTCAGGTCCCACCGAATAGGAGCTGGCACTCATGATGAGGTTGCCGTTTTGGGCGCCCAAGACGCCGTTGGTGTCAGCTTCGCCTGCGGTAATATTACCGCTACCGTCGGCAGTGAAAGAGCCCACTACGGCAACAAAGCCCGCACCATTATACCCGCGCAGACTAAAGGCGTATTGTCCCACGAGGAGGGAATTGTTACCCGAACTCGAACAAGCGGCCACCGCGGCATTGATAGTGATATTCAGTTGCTGGGTGGAGGTCTGCTGCGGCACACTTGTATCCGACGCGACCACGGTGAAGGGATATGTTCCGGGTGCGGCCGTGGGAATGCCCGAAATCGCCCCCGTCGTTGAGTTGAGCGCCAACCCCGTGGGCAGCCCCCCACTGGTGATCGTCCAACTGAGGGGTGGCGTACCGCCGGTCGCCACGAGCTGCCCCTGGTATGCCGCATCCACCGTTCCGTCCAGCAGCGAGGTCGTCCTGATGGTCAGGGGTCCCGAGGAGTTTATGGTAATGGAGAAAGTTGAGCTTATATAATACTGCTCTATGGGGCTGGAATCGAACAGCTCCAATGTGAAGGAATAGGTACCCGGGATTGTGGGCGTACCAGAAATCACCCCTGTGCTTGCCTGCAAAACCAGCCCCGGAGGGAGGCTGCCGCTGTAGATGGTCCAGGTCAAAGGAGGCAATCCCCCCGTTGAGGACAGAGGGGGGGCGATGTAAGCGGTGCCCACCGTGCCATTCGGCAATGAGGCGGCAGGGACGGTGAGGATACCGACGACGGTGAGGCTAAACGTTTGTTGCATTGAGAGCGTTCCACCCGGCGCCCCCGATGAATCCGTCACCTTGAGAGTAAAAGTGGAAGTGGCGCCAGTAGTGGGCGTTCCATAGATTGTTCCCGCACTGTTCAAAGACATTCCCACCGGAAGCGCTCCAGCGGCCAAGTTCCATTTCAGCGGCGGCACACCGCCGGTGGCCGTAAGTGCGGTGTTGTAGACATAATTTGGCGTAGCGGTGGGCAAATTGGTGGTGATGATACTCGGCGGCGGCATGACATTGAATGTCGAGGAAGAGGTCTGGGTGGGCTGGGCCACCGAGGTTCCCGTCACCGTAACGCTTAAGCTGGCTGAAACCGACGCCGGAGCGACGTAGGTTGCCGAGGTGGGGGTGACGTTGGTAAAAGTTCCACACGCCAGGCCTCCGCACCCCGGTCCGGTGGCGCTCCACGCTACGCCCGCGCTCGTCTTGTCATCGGCCAAGCTCGCGGTGAACTGCAGGGTCTGGCCTTGGTCGATGCTGGGTGGAACGGCAGGAGCGACCGCCACGACAATAACGGTGGATGGCGCTCGGCTGCTACAGCCGCACATCAACGCCAGGATCGAGAGTGCCAGCGCGAGCTTCTTCATTATTTATGCCTTCCCTCTACCGTAACACACCCCTCAGGGCTTTGGGAATATCGGGATTTACAAACTGCTTATGAAGCGCCGACTTTTGGCGACCGGCGGAAAGCCTCAAAGGAAAGATGATGAAACTCTTCCAAACGCTGCCTTGCACCTCACCGAAACCGGGGAGCCCTCCACAACGCCTGGCACCCTACGGTCCGCATGATCAGGAAGAGGTGTGATCGGTTGACATGCCAGTTAACGAACCCTGAAGCACCCCCCGCTGAAACGGGCGATCTGTTAAGTGGGGAGCAGAGCTATTTTTGCAAAACACCAAGGCAAAACCTACCTTCCCCAGGGTTGGCGCTTCGTAGGCTGCGGAAAAACCGCCGCCACTCTCGCTATGCGGAGCCGCAGGCGATTCTGAGCATCGCGAGGTAAGAATCTCGCATACCCTTGAAAATGCGCAGAGAGAGAGCCGTCGCTGCCCTAAGGATGACAGCGCAGGAGGGTTCTTCCGCAGCCTGTAAAGCCCCCCAGCAGGGTCAATATATATTTCTACCTGCGTCTAAAAGTAATGTCAATTCTTCTTGATTGGACCTCTGGCCAATCGAGTGATTGAGTGATTGGGTGATTTTGAGATCTGCGATGGATTTTCGAAGTCAGCCAAATGATTGCTTTCCTCGCCTGAAACTGCCGATAAGCGATACGGGGGAGTGTTCACCCGGGGGAATTGGCCGTCGGCACCGTCCAATTTTGCGCCATCCGACTTTGCCCGCTGGCCAGTAGTGATTCCCACTCCTCAGCCGAGGAGGGGGGCGGTTTTAGCAACTCCCCTCCTGATTCAGGAGTGGTGGCGCCTTGAGCGCCGGGGTGCTTGTCCGCGGTCGGACGTTTTCCCACAGCCAGTGAGGCCCCGCCCTTCCGGCAGTGCCCAAGAAAATCCAAGCGGGGTGAGAAATCCGGAATAGGGGTGGGGGACTCGGGACTAACTGTTGCCGCCGGCTGTGAGCTGTTAGGTAGTTCCTGACAACTGAAAACTGAGAACGGAAGACTTGTCTTCAGCGGCGCGCCTCATCCAGCTTGACAACGCGCTCGCCACCATGGTGGCTTAGACGCGGGTTTACCCCGCTACTTGTCCTACGGTCGTGACGGCACAAAGCCGCCGTTACAAAGCCATCGTCATAAATCCTCGATCCTATTTCAATCCCATCCCCCGGGCGATCAACGCGTCGCGCCAGCGGTCAGGCAGAGCGCGGATAAGGCTGATCTGGAAGCCGGAGCGAGGGCCCACAACGTAGCGCGTGCGGGGGCGCCGGGCGGCCAGAGCGTGTGCCACGGCTTTCACTACCACGTCGGTTGACGCGGCTTTGGCGGCCTCCCGCTCGGTGGCGTCGCGAACGGCGCGCATGGAGGGTCCGTACAACTCAAGGGCTTCCGCGGGAAGTTGCGCCCGGAACGCATCTGCGGCGGTCAGCGATTTATTCACAATCGGCGTCTGAATGAATCCCGGCTCCACAATCGAAACGTGAATCTTCCAGGGCCGAAGCTCCAGGCGCAACGCGTCCGTTAGGGCTTCCAGCGCGAACTTGGAGGCGCAATAGGGGCCGGTAAACGGGGTGGAGAGCAGGCCGCTGAGTGAACCGATATTCACAATGCGTCCCCGCGCCTGGCGCAGGCTGGGCAGGAAGGCCTGGGTGACGCCGATTTGGCCGACGACGTTTACCTCCAACTGCCGGCGGAGTTCATCGAGCGGCAGGAACTCCAGCATTCCGCTTACGACAATGCCGGCATTGTTGACCAATCCTGCCAGCCCTCCGCCGCCCAACGCCTCGATAATATTGCGGGCAGCCTGCCCAACTTCCGTTTCGTCGCTGATGTCCAGACGGACCGGAACCAGCCGCGCGGACGCGCGCTGCCGCAGGGACTCACCATCGGCGGCCTTGCGAATGCCCGCGAAGACGCGATATCCCAGCTTATCGAGGTGCAACGCGCACGCTTCACCGATCCCCGTCGATGCTCCTGTAATGACCACTGCGCCCATGTCTGCCATCGGCTCTCCTTTTTGCTGCGGGCTATCATATCAAAGGATTTGGGATCAAGGTTTCAGGATCAGCATTAAGCGTCGCGGACGCGTGCCCGGCGCTTTGATGAATTCTTCTTCCCGAATGAGGAGGCAAACACCTTCCCTTCCCACTTGAATCATCTGGATTAAGAGCTGGCGGAAAAACTCAAGAGCGCTGTCCTTTTGGAGCAGCGGCGACGAAGAATCTCGCTTTGCCATGAAACCACTCAGATCGAGATTCTTCGCTGCGCTCTGCAGAAACTCGACGCGTAAGTCCTTGGTATTCAGCAGGCGTAGCGCGGACCTGTTTTATAGGTCCGCGGCACGCCCCCGATGGACAAGGGGAAGCCGCGGACCTAAAAAACAGGTCCGCCCTACCCTTCCTCGGCCCGAGTTTCTGCCCATCCTGGGCAGCCGCAAGGCTGTCAATGCTCAGAATGACAGCGAACGGGCTCAGGATGACAGCAATTGGAGGGCTTTTCCGCAGCCTGTAAAGCCCCGAAGTAGCGGAGAAACATGTAGGAGGGAACCTGACTGGACTTACTCCAGAGCGGCAAGCAACAGGGAAGCCTTGCGCGCCAGGTTCAGAGCGCGCGGAAGATCGCCGCTCGCCATTGCGTGTGTGGCCTGCACAAAGAACGTGCGTGCATCCTCAAGCGTCTTCTGGTCGTTGGAGGAAAGCCGCGCGCCCTCAAAGCGCGTCAGGCGCTGGCGGATGTCATCCTCCAACTTCTGGTACTGGTGCTTGATCTCGTTCTCCTGGGCAGAGCTTTCGCGCGGTTCGAGGGCGGGAATTTCTGCAGGCGGCGTTTCGGGAGTTTCCTGCGTGGAGGCTTCATCGGGCTCGGCAGCCGCTTCAGTGTGTGCCGGGTGCCGGGTCCGGTGGTGCGCATTGGGCTCCGCGGTCTGAGGTGGCGAAGTCTCCGCGGGCTCAGGCTCGGGCGGGGGGGCAGGTTCCTCGATCACCAGGACCTCTTGTTTCGCGGCGGGGGGCTCTGCCGCCGGGGCCTGCGCCGGAACGTAAACCACAATGCTCTTGGGGTCCTGGCGTTTGGGGCAGCCGCCAATCCAAAGCACCAGAGCGCATAGTGATGAAATAGAGCCACGCCGCAGCATCTTGAGAATTCTATCATTACCGGGCGCTGAAGATGAAACTCACCTTTGGCCGGGTAGTGGTGTCATTCGCTGTGGCACCGCCATCCTGGCCGTGACCGTTCACGGGCGGGAGAAGCTGTGAAAAAATCGGCGCCGCGATTTATAGCAGAGGTCTCTGACCGCCGAAGTTGTTGATTGTCAAAGCCGTCGGTCAGAGACCGCGGCTACAACGGGATTTTTTCACAGCTTCGGACACCCGTGCCACTTCCAAGTGACACCACCACCTTTGGCCATAGCAGGCGGACCTTCTCTGGGCGATGACCGGTGATTTTGGCCGGGGTCTAGTGGATAAAAGCGAACGATCCCCTTGGTATCGATTATTGACGCTTGAAGTGTGCGCCCCGATAATTGGCGCTTTAGGGGCGTCCGATTGCCCCTCCGAACCGTCAAATCTGATTCTCTTGTAACAAGCGTCGGGTCTTAAAGTCTATCCAATCACAGGGAAATCGCCATTCAGGAGGAGTGCGTCTTATGGGCAAGCGGGGGAGGTGTGTTTGTGCGAGCGCCCTGGGCGTTCTATTGTTTACCGCAGCGCTGAGCGGGCAGGAGACAACGGCGAGTTTTCGAGGCGTTATCTTTGACCCCAGCGGCGCGCGGGTGCCATCGGCGAAGGTCACGGCTATCCAGGATGAAACTGGATTCACCCGCAGCAGTGTAAGCGATGCGGAGGGCAATTACTTGCTCGTGCTGCTGCCCATTGGCCACTACCGCTTGGAGGTTTCGGCGCAGGGTTTTCGCAAGTACGTGCAGGAAGGCATCAGCCTAAGTGTTGATCAGGTCGCCCAGGTGCCCATACACCTCGAGGTCGGGCTGCCGCAGCAAATCGTGCAGGTCAAAGCGGACGCGGGGCTTTTGGCGACCACCAACGACTTGGGCGAGACCGTGCACGATAGCGAGATTGTCGATTTGCCGCTGAACGGCCGCAATTTCTCGCAGCTTGGCCTTTTGCTACCCGGCACCGCACCCCTCACGCAAGGCTTACAGTTGGCTGGGGGCTCAATGCGTGGCGGCCAGTCTTATTCCGTGAACGGCATGCGGCCGGAGTCCAATGAATTCCTGGTGGACGGCGCGGAGAACTACAACACGATAAATGCCGGCTTCGTTCTGAAGCCTCCCCCCGACGCCATTGCGGAATTCCGGATTTTGACAAATACAGCTTCCGCCGAGTTCGGCCATAACGCCGGGTCCAGCACCAACATCGTGACGCGTTCCGGGTCGAACCAGATTCACGGTGACGTTTACGACTTCCTGCGGAACGATGCGGTGGATGCCCGCAATTTCTTTTCCACCAGCGTAGAACCCCTGAAGCAAAACCAGTTTGGCGGCACTCTGGGTGGCCCGATCCGCCGGGATAAGACCTTCGTGTTTGGTTTTTACGAAGGTTTTCGCAACCGGCAGGGGGAGACGCAGTTGACCACGGTCCCCACCGCCGCCGAGCGGCAGGGAAACTTCGGGGCCGAATGCTCCACTTATACATCACAGGGATTTTGCGCAGATCCTACCGGAACGCAGTTAGTGAACGTGTTCGCTTCGCCGCCGCAACCTTTGCCCTTCAACCAACTTCCTCCGGGCGCGATCAGTTCAATTTCGCAGAATTTGCTGTCGTTCTACCCGCTACCCAATGAGTCCAACTACGGTCCCAATGCGTTTGGCGCCACGCAGGAATTGCAAAATACCTCGGACCAGTTCGGCCTCCGCCTTGACCACTACCTCTCCGCGCGCGACACGATTTCCTTCCACTACCTCTTCACCAACGGCTCGCAACTGGACCCACTTTCCATTGCGGGGGCCAATGTTCCCGGTTTTCCCGTGGGGGAGGATTTTCGCGCCCAGAATGCCGCCCTGGAAGAAATCCACTCGTTCTCGCCGACGGTTGTGAACGTCCTCCGCTTTTCCTTCCTGCGGGACAAATTCCTCTTTGGCGAAGCTACCAACCATACGCCTGTCTCTTCGCTGGGATTCCAATACTCTCCCACGTTGGCAAGCCAGGAGGGTCCCCCTTTCGTTGAAGTCGGGGGTTATGCGTCGGTCGGCAATCCCATCACCGGACCGGCAAACGACTATCAGAGCACCTATTCTTTGACGGAAGCGCTGGCCTGGGTGCGCGGCAAACATGAGCTCAAATTTGGCGGCGAGTATCAGCGGGACCAACTGAATACACTACTGGGCATTGCCTCGAACGGATTTTTCGTCTTTGCTCCGGTTCCCATCACCGGCGATGCATTTGCGGACTTCTTGATCGGGCAGCCGGTGGTTTTCCTGCAAGGCGGCGGCCAGCTCCCACGCGGTATGCGCGCCAGTAATTTCAATCTCTACGTGCAGGACAGTTACAAGGCCACATCGCGCCTGACGGTCAATGTTGGGCTGCGCTGGGAACTGCCGCAGCCTTACAGCGAGATCCATAACCAGGACGCATTGTTTGTGCCGGGCGCGCAATCAACCGTCCAACCCACCGCTCCGCCCGGCCTGCTTTATCCGGGTGACGCGGGCGTGGGGCCGGGATTAATTCCAAGGGAATACCGCGCTTTTGCTCCACGCTTGGGCTTCGCTTGGGATCCGACCGGAGACGGAAAGTGGGCAGTGCGGGCCGCCTACGGCATCTTCTATGACCCTTATTACAACGGTGAAGGGGGCCCCTTACAAGCGCCGGAAAGCGCTCCACCGTGGTTCAAGACCATTCAGGAATCGTTTCCTTCCAGCTTTGCGGCCCCCCTTCCGGCCGGATCCAACCCGTTTGTGCCCAACTTTGCGGGAGGACCCCAATCGCTGACCCTGCTCACTCTCGATCCGCACTTACAGGTGCCCTATGCACAGGATTGGAACTTCACAGTAGAGCATTCCTTTGGGCAGGGGTGGTTGCTGGAGGTCGGATACGTAGGTACCAAAGGCACCAAGTTGCCGCGCTTCATCGAAAGCAATCCGCCCACTCTGTGTTCCACTTTGCCGCTGAGCCAGCAATCCTCCTGCATCAGCGGCGAACAGCAAAACGTCAATGCTTACCGTCCCTATTCGGGCTGTGAAGCGTCTAATCCCAGTCTTTGCAATTACGGATCGATTGGCCTGATTTCTGGTATCACCAACTCCAGTTACAACTCGCTCCAGACGAGCCTGCGTAAACGCCTGAGCTATGGTATGGCATTCCTGGCTTCCTATACCTATTCCAAGGCGCTGGACGACGTCTCAAGTTTCAATATAACGGGGTCCGCCCCCACCCTCGTCGCCGGCGAAAATGACCTTGCGCAGAACCCTTGGGATCTGGAGGCGGAGTATGGCCGCTCGCTCTTCGATGCCCGCCAGCGCTTGGTCTTCAGCTATCAGTGGCTGCTCCCCTTCTGGAAGGATTCGCACAACTGGTATCAGAGCGCGCTGGGCAACTGGCAGTTCAACGGCATCTTCTCCGCGGCGACGGGGACTCCGTTTACAGTCTATGACTCCAGCGACCCCTCTCTTCAGGGACAGTCCCCCGAGATCTCGGGGTTTGTCGGCGATCGTCCGAATCTGGTGGGCAATCCGAACGATGGTCCTAAAACCGCAAGCGAATGGTTCAACACCCAGGCGTTTCAGCAAAACACCCAACTGGGAACCTTCGGCAATGCCGGCCGCAATATCGTCCAAGCCGCCGGCCTCTCCCAATGGGATTTCGCTGTCTCCAAGAATTTTCGCCTGGCGGAATCCGCGACCTTGCAGTTCCGCGGAGAGTTTTTCAATATCCTGAACCGGGTGAACTTTGGCGTGCCCAATGACGATATCAGCTCGCCCACCTTCGGCCAGGTTGAGTCGGCGGCTCCGCCGCGGCAAATTCAATTCGCATTGAAACTCTTGTTCTAGAAGCAAGTGTAGCGCCGACCTGCTTTTTAAGTCCGCGGCTTTAACTTGCCAACAGGGGACGTGCCGCGGACCTACAAAACAGGTCCGCGCTACTCCTACTCGTAGAGTCCCGCTTCGCGGAACTTGCAAGGAGGCAACATTATGAACATTCCCAAAAAACTCGTATGGGGATTCTCCCTGGCTATTCTCCTGGTGGCAGGTATGCACATCGCGCGTGCTGAAGGCCAGCCGGAGACGATCAAAGGCTACGTCCTGGATTCCGCCTGTGCCTTTACGAAAGGTCTGAAGAAGCCGATCAGCGCGGAGTGCGCGGCGGCCTGCGCCAAGGCAGGATCGCCGCTGGTGATTCTAACCGACAAAGGGACAATTTATTGGCCTATCTCCGATACCATGCCCGCCCAAGGCCAGAACGACCGGCTGCTGGAGTTCGCCGGTAAGAGGGTGGAAGTCGCCGCCAAAGTCTATCAACGGGCTGGCTCCCGCGCGGTGGTCATTGCAACTATCCAAGCCGAGAAATGAGCGCGGCTTTACAGGGTACGCAAAGACTCGTAGGAGCTGTCATCCTGCGCATTGACAGCCTTGCGCCTGCCCATGACAGGCAGAAACATGGCGCGAGCCCATGGGTCGATTCTTTGAATGCAAAGGACTTGCGCGCCATATTTCTACAGAGGAGCCGCAAGCGACGAAGAATCTCGCACTGCTAAGAAAATGCGCCGGGCAGGATTCTTCGCTCTGTAGAGACTCGACGCGTAAGTCCTTGAGATTCAGCACGTGTAGCGCGGACCTGTTTTTTAGGTCCGCGGCTCGTCCCCGATGGACAAGGAAAAGCCGCGGACCTATAAAACAGGTCCAAGCTACCTTTCCTCGGCCAGAGTTCCCGCCTATCATGGGCAGCCGCAAGGCTGTAAATGCTCAGAATGAAAGTGTTGGAGCGTTTTTCCGCAAGCTCTAAAGCCCCGCCCTTCCAAAACCCGTGGTGAGAAATCCAGGCTGGAGTATGTTATTATGAGCATCGAGATGAAAACTATTAATCTGGATGATCCTCCCTCCCGCCAAGGAGTTGCGGTGCATAACTGCGGCGGGGATGCGGGTATCGTGACCCCTGTGGCGGTGAGGACCCGGGCCACTGCGGAATTTGAGACCCGCCGGGTCCATCGAGATTCGCGGGAAAGGTCACTCTTCCCATCGCATCCTGAATACAAAACGGACATATCGCAAAAATGAAATCAGCATTAATCACGGGGATTTCAGGACAAGACGGAAGCTATCTTGCCGAGTACTTGCTCGACCTTGGCTACCAAGTGTGGGGTTTGGTGCGACGCGCGCCTGCGTCCACGCGTTGGCTACAGCCTATCCTCTCCCGCATCGAGGTTGTTTACGGGGACCTCCGCGACGCCGAATCGCTGGCAGTGGCCTTCCAAAAATCTTGGCCTGATGAGGTCTACAATCTGGCCGGGCAGGTGTTCGTTCCCACAAGCTGGGAGGTTCCCGCGGAGACCTTTGACATCAACGTGGGTGGATTAGTCCGGTTGCTCCAAATCGTGGAACGGACGAAGCGGGACGCACGGGTTTACCAGGCCTCCAGTTCTGAGATGATGGGCAATTGGAACGGGCTTTGCGACGAGCAGACGCCTCTTCGTCCGACCTCGCCGTACGGGACCTCGAAGTTGGCGGCCCATAGGTTGGCGGAAGTCTACCGGCAACGTGGTCTGTACGCGGTCGGCGGTATTCTCTTTAACCATGAGTCGCCCCGCCGTGGGCCCGAAATGGTGACGCGTAAGATCTCCCGCGTCGCGGCGCATTGGCTCCTTGGCGACCGCACCAAACTGGCGCTGGGGAATCTTCAGGCGCGGCGTGACTGGGGATTTGCGGGAGATTACATTAAGGCCATGCACGCCATGTTGCAACCATCGGAACCCAAGGACTACATCATCGGTACGGGAGTCTCGCACAGCGTCTCCGATTTTCTTCTGGAAATCATGGCGGCGATGCGTGAACTCGGGCCGTCCAGCAATGTTCCGGGGTCGGTGGAAGAATGGGTGGAGGTCAACCCGCAATTTCTGCGTACCGGGGAGATCCACGATTTGCGCGCGGACGCGCGCCGGGCGCGTGACGAGCTGGGCTGGCAGCCCACCGTGGATTTCAAGCAGCTCGTGAGAATGATGTTGGAGTCCGATCTGGCCGCCGCCCGGGGAGTGTGATTCCCCCCAGCCAACAGCGCACGCAAAGCCTCCTCTGCGAGTGTAAAGCGCTGGCGTCCAAAACCTCGTTGGGGCACGTCTCGCTCATGTTGCCGGGCACGGCAGTGAGGATCATGCGAATTCTCGTTCTTTCACCTTATCTTCCTTGGCCTCTTTATGGCGGCAACGTGGTGCGCATCTATGGCATCCTCCGGGAGCTTTCGCGGCGCGGGCATGAGATTGTTTTGTTGGCAGGCTACGAGGGTCCTCCCCTGGCGGACGATCATCCCGTCAAGATCCTTTGTCGAGAAGTTCGTTTCTACCGCCCTCCTGCCAGTGCGCGGCAGACTCGGCCGGTTCTAGCCGCCCTGGCTTCGGTGCTCTCGCCACTGCCGTACACGGCGGCGAAATTCGGCGGACGGACGGTTCAGCGGAGTATCCGAGAGAAATTGGAGTCGGAACACTTTGACCTGATCCTGGCGAATTTCGCTTTCATGGCGCAGCTTATCCCGCCTGCATTGGCCCGAAATACACCGGTCGTGTTGGACGAACATGAGTCGGAAGGGCTCCTTTGGCGTCAGTACCTGCGCCAGGGAGGAATCCTTAAGCGGGCTTTCGCCTTGTTGAATCTCATCAAGATGAGTTGGTTCCAGAGAGCGGTTGGGTCGCGCCTCGCGGCGATGCTTTGTGCTTCTGACCGGGAAGCAGAATTTGCCCGCAGTTATCTGCCCGCCCGTGTGAAATTGTGGACTGTCCCCAACGGTGTCGATACCGACTTCTTTGTTCCCGGTGCGCCGGAGGACCGAAAAAGCCCCTCCCTGGTGCTCTGCGGCGGCTTTGCTGTTTACAGAAATAGCGAGGCGGCGATTTGGTTCGCCCGCACCGTTTTCCCCCGGATCAAGCAAGAGATCTCCACGGCGGAGTTTTGGATTGTGGGAAGCAGTCCCAATCAAGAGGTCAGGCAGCTCGCCGAAATTCCCGGCGTCCATGTGACCGGCGCCGTGGAAGATGTCCGGCCTTTCTATGCCCGGGCGGCGGTTTCCGTTGCACCCTATCGTTACGGAGAGGGGACGAAGCTTAAGGTATTAGAAGGCATGGCGTGTGCGGTTCCTGTGGTCTCCACCATAATTGGGTGTCAGGGTATCAAGGCGCGGGATGGCGAACATCTTTTGATCGCCCAAACGACTGAGGCGTTCAGCGAACGAGTTATCCACTTGCTGCGCAGCCCTGAGCAGCGGCGGGCCATAGGGGCGCGCGCGCGCAGCCTCATCGAGCGGGAATACGCCTGGACCAAGATCGTTGGCGATCTCGACCCGAAGCTCGCCGAAGTTGCTAGGGAGCACCGGGCGCCTGAGAGCGCGGAGGCATCGAGGGAATAGGCCAGGGACCAGGGCGATGATGGGCACGCTCGTTTGCTGACGTCGGATGTTACTATCTCAACCCATCAAGGGGGATATCGAGCCGAAGGGATGATGCCAGGCGGTCGTCGCCGTGATGCCCGCAGAGGCGCTCGTTGCTAGCCCTGAGGGCGTAGAGGTGACATAATGAGAAAGGCGCTGTTACCTTGGCAAGCGTCGTCGCGGGGGTGGTGGTATGAACTTTCTCAAGCCGCAACCTGGCAGGACGGAAGCTATTGTGGTGGGCCGACGGCATGCGTGGATGCACGGTCGGGTTACCAAGGCATAGCCAATGACTGAGTTGAACAATCCAATCGTGAGCGTTGTCATTCCGACTTACAACCGTGCCGACATTGTGGCGCGGGCCATCAAAAGTGTTGCCTGTCAGACCTTTGCGGGCTGGGAACTGCTCGTCGTCGATGATGGATCGGCAGATGATACCGAGAAAGTTGTTGCCTCTTTTGGGGATCAACGAATACGGTACCTTCGTCATGAGCGTAACCGCGGCCAATCCTCGGCCCAGAACACCGGCATCCGATCTTCGCGTGGCGCCTACGTGGCATTCCTGGATTCCGACGATGAGTGGATGCCGGAGAAATTAGCCAAAGTAGTCGCCTGTTTTGAGGAATCGGCCCAGGATGTAGGCCTTGTCTACAGCGGAAAGAAGCTGGTCACCGAGGGCGGCCAGACGCTCAAGCTCCGAAGCCCGACACTGCAAGGAGACGTGTACAAGAACCTGCTGGAGTGGGATTTCATCGGGTCCTGTTCGCGGGTCGTGGTGCGTCGCAGCATTTTGGAGCAGGTGGGAGGATTTGATGAGCAGCTTGTGAACTGCCAGGACTGGGATCTCTGGATCAGGGTGTCGAAAGTCTCGCGAGTTGCGGCCGTCCCCGACTGCCTGGTCATCCGTTACTTTGGAACCGACCAGGTGACCGGGAGCCTGAGGGGCATCTGCAGAGGAAAGGCCAACATGATCGAGAAGTACCGTGATCAAATGTCCTCTTCTGTGCTTGGCAAGCAACTGGCAACACTGGCGATATTGCTTTTCAATTACGACCCGGCCAGCGCCAGACGTACGGCCTTCCAAGCCTTGAAACTGCGTCCCCTTCAGCCGGCGCTGTTGATGGCCCTGGCCGCATCCTTCCTGGGAAGGCGAGTGTATGGCTGGCTGTTTCAAGGATACACGGGGCACTTCCACGGGCTCTACATCGGGCGCGCCAGGGTTTGACTGCCGTTTTCAGGCTTCCCTAAGGGGCGGGCGCCACGAAAGTGGGAAAGTTGAGGCAACGCACTTACGGTATGATTATCGGCAGGTTGAGACAACTCACATACCGGCGAGGCTTGGTGACCTTTGCGGACCGTCTGGGTCTGCGGAAGATATTGGCGAGAATTTACTGCTCTTGCGTCGCCCCGCGAGGGGTCCTGCGCGTTCAGATCGGGGCGCACGGGTACCGCTTCTATGCGCGGAGGCCGGAGGAATTGCGGTCGCTCGAAGGTCCCATTATCACTTACTCTGTCAACAGCGCGGAGAAGGAGACTCTCGAACAACTTACCGGTCTTCTGAAACCCGGTGATGTTGTCTACGATGTGGGAGCCAACGTGGGGTTGTACTCGACCGTGGTGGGCCGGCTGGTGGGTAATCAAGGTCGGGTCGTTGCCTTTGAGCCTGACGCGCGGAGTTACCGCCGCCTCCAAGAAAACCTGGCACTGAACGGACTGACAAATGTTCTCACCTTTTGCAAGGCGCTGGGAGAAGAGAGTTCCTCGGCGCGCTTATATACATTTGCGAACGATCCTTGGAGATCGAGCCTGGTAAAGCCGCAGACGGATGAAATGTTGAGCGAGGAGTCAGTGGAAGTGGTCGCGGGCGACCAGTTTCGAAGAGATAAGAACCTTCCGGTACCTGTCGTCGCCAAGATTGATGTCGAGGGATCCGAATATGCGGTGATTGGAGGACTCCGGCAAACGCTCGCGGATCCCGCCTGCCTGCTCGTGTGCTGTGAGATTCATCCGCGCTTGCTGCCGGGGGGTCTCCAGCCCCGAGATATCATCGAACTGCTCAGATCCTTGGGTTTTGTCGAAATCGATGTCCGCCCGTCGGGCATGGTCGAGTATGCAGTGTGTCGAAAACGCCCCTCAGGGGGCGAATCTGGGAGCAAGCAGTTAAACTGAGTACAAGAGAGGCAAACATGGCGAACGTGCTAAGGCGCTTGACCTATTTTCCCCAACTCACGAACCTGGCCCGGAGGGCTGGGGTGGCTCCCGCCCTGCGCAGCCTTTATTATCGTTGGGCGACTCCGCGCGGCGTTCTGAAGCTCCAGGTTTCGGATGTATGCCTCAGCTTGTACGCTAGAAATCCGGAAGAGGTGAGGGACCTCGAGGGAGCCAGCATGTCAAATGATTGCGCCTGGTCGGAGAGGCATACGTTGGAGACCTGCCTTGCTTTTCTTGCGCCCGGCGATATTGTTTACGACGTGGGAGCCAACTATGGCCTGTATTCCGTGGCATTAGGGAAGAGAGTCGGCGAGCAGGGGCAGATCATTGCTTTTGAGCCCCTCAGGCGCAACTTTGAACGCTTGCAGGCGAATATTCAACTGAATGATCTTAAGAACATCCGCTGCTTCCCATATGCCTTGGGAGAACAAGCGGACAGAACAGAGATGTACGTAGAGGAGGAGCGGCCCTGGCGCTCCACCCTCTTGAAAGGGCCGCCCAGCAGCCGCCAGGCTCACGCCGCTGAGGTGGTGGAGGTCGTGGAAGGAGATTGGTTTCGCCGTACACAGAGCCTGCCCGTTCCGCGTGCCGTCAAGATCGATGTGGAGGGCTTCGAATACTCCGTCATGCGAGGGCTTCGCCAAATGTTGGCTGAGGCTCGCTGTGAATTTCTCGTCTGTGAGGTTCATCCCCAGCTTCTTCCTGCTGGGACGGCAGTTGAAGACATTCTTGGGCTGCTGCGGTCTTGCGGGTTCAACGGGATCGACAGTCACGCGCGTGGGCCGGAACTGCATATTTTCTGCTACAAGCGGTAGTTCCCCGAGCTAAGCGCACCGGACAACGGGCGGCCTAAGGCAACGCCAACTCATCAAGGAGAGGGGCGACCCGGACAATGGTCATCCAAGTACGCGTTGTGCACGAGAGGGTTCGACCTTTGGGGATTGGAATTTTTCAATGCCGATGAATGCCGCCAACAGCAAAGGAGGGAAGAAGCTGCGCGTACTAACTTGTGCTTTTGTATGCAGCCCCTCCGGCAACACCCAATTGGGCAGCGGAGAGGCGGTACTCGGTTGGAATTTGGTCACGCAGCTCGCCAGGTTTCACGAAGTTCACGTCTTAACGCACCCTTCGAACCGTGAGGGAATCGAAAAGGGGCTGCAAGTGCAGACCCATCCCACACTTAGTTTCGACTATTTCGACTTGCCTCGCTGGCTGGGGGTTTTACGCAAGCTCCAGGGATGCTTTCAGTTTTATGCTTACCTTTGGCAGATCAAAGCCTATTTTGTCGCGAGGCGGCTGCATAGGAAGATCAGGTTTGATGCCTTCCACCACCTTACTTATGCGAATGACTGGGCCGCGAGCTTTGTGGGGGCGTTCCTGCCTATTCCCTATCTAAGAGGTCCTTGTGGAGGGGCACAGAAAACTCCTCGGCAGTTTCTTTCTGAGTACGCGTGGCATAATCGCCTCTGGGAACGAGTGCGAGCCGGTATGGGCTGGGTCCTCCGCCACGACCCCATCTTCCTTCTCGGCCAATCGCGAGCGCGCAGGATCCTAGTCTGCAATCGCGAATCCCTTGCGGCTATTCCCATGCGGTTTCGGCCGAAGGCTACACTGTTTCCTGTAAACGGGATATCTTCAGAAGACTTGACCCTAATTGCCAGCCGGAATGGCTCCGGGGTGTCGCGGGATCACAAGGCAACGGTTTCGAGCACCAAGCCTTCGAAAGAATTTCGCATCCTGTCAGCAGGCAGACTGATTGCCCTCAAAGGGTACGGACTTGCCATCCGGGCCTTTAAGCCTTTTGCCGACCAGCACGCCGATTCAAAAATGGTCATTGTCGGGGAAGGGCCGGATCTTCCACGGCTAGAGGGCATCGTCCGTCCACTGCAGCTTGGCGGCCAGGTGTGTTTTCCCGGCTGGATGGCACGCGATGGACTCTTAGCCGCGATGTGTTCGTGTGACGTTTTTTTGTTCCCAAGTTTCCGGGATGGGGGAGGCGCAGTGGTGGTGGAAGCTATGGCTGCCGGTAAACCCGTAGTTTGCATGGACCTGGCCGGTCCGGGGATGCACGTCACGGAGGAATGCGGCATTAAGATTCCTGCCCGCTCTCCCCATGAGGCTATCGAACTCATGGCCCAGGCTCTGGAACGCTTGTATCATGACCGCGAGCTCTGCGTGAAAATGGGTCAAGCGGGACGGGCTCGTGCAGAACAAGTCTATAGCTGGGATCACCTGGGTGAACGGCTTTTGAAGATATACGAGGATGCGTTGGAAGCACCCTCCCGAGAGGCATAGATGGGAATTGGAGTGGCACAACCTTTGCAGTTGAAACGGGCGGCGGGCCGGCCGTTTCCGCGCGATCAGTTTGCCAAGCCGAGGCCGGGGATGAGTAGGAATGCCCTCATGGGCATGGGACTATGGGGCCTTCTCTGGTTAGGTTATAACACCGGCCTTGGCTACGCAATCGATCCGACTTATGCCAATACGACCGTGAATTTGGTCCATGCCATCAGGGCTTTTTTCCCGATCCTGGCCGCTTGGATCTCTATCCTCATCATCTTCACACGATCCAAGCGGCTATTTCCTTGGATCATGGGTCCTTTGGGGTTGATGTTGTTGTATGCCATCACGGGATTAGCTTCATCCGCGACCATATCCATCGACCCGAGGGATGCGTTGTATATGGGCGCTAACTACCTGGCCATTGTATTGGTTCTGCTGGCGATTGTCATGGTTGAGGATCCTCTGCCCGACATTCGTTTAGTGCTGAAGTTCACCTGGATTGTGGGCACCATGATTACGCTCAGCCTGCTGGGCGCCATCCCTTACCTGCATGCGGGGTCATTAGCTGAGCCGGAAGCCGGATCTGTAGGCCCGCATGCATACGCCAGGAAGGGCGTGATTATGGGAATGCCTTCGACCCGAAACACCGGATTTGCCCGGTATGCGGCCATGACCGCATTGGTGGCGCTCCCTGGGCTTATGCGGAAGGGTAAGCTTCGCGTCCGGATCGCATGGGGAATCGTGTTCGCCGCTTCGCTCTATGCATTGGTCCTTGCCAATGGCCGCACCGAAATGTTGGCGTTTGTCGCCTGTCTGGGCGTGATCTTGGGGACAGAAAGAGCCAAGCGCGTGGTCTACTTCCTGGTGGGGACCGGCGCCGCTATTTTGCTGGGTTTACGGGGGTTCTACTCCAAGTTTTTTCTTTTCATCACCCGAACGGGCACTGTTGACCTTACGTTGACCGGACGCACAAGGCTTTGGGAGGGGGGATGGCGTATTTTGGGGGAGTCTCCTTGGGTGGGGTTCGGCTTTCAGGCCGACCGGTTCTATCTGGGGGAGCATTTGCACAATGCTTACTTGCACGTCTTCCTTCAGTCAGGCTTCTTGGGAGGGGGGGCTATTCTGCTGGGATTACTCATCGTGTGGTACTATCTCATTAAATATTTTCTTATCAAGCAGCCCGCTGACAAATCCTTGATTCCTCCTGAAATTCCCGCGATTTTTCTATTTGTAACCATTTCCTCCGTTACGGAATCGACTTTTGCATATTTTTCCGCCGCTTGGCTGCTGAGCGCCCCGATCGTTGCCTATGTCGTGGCCCTGAATCGGCACCTGCATAGAATCTCTGCGAAGTCAGCCCAAGAACGGGCCCAGCGAATTCGTTTGGAAAGACGTAATTCCAGAGATTTGAGAAATCCGCTGAATCTGCCCCCCCCCACCCCCGCAGGAGGGGCCCCAAACTGAAGTCGGTGTAAAACTCTTAAGAAAACGATTGACGAATAATTGGCACCCGCTTAAGGGAGAATGCGCGCTCGACTTTGCGCCAACTCCGCCCGGCGCCGCTAACCCGGATTTCTCAGTGCGCCCCAGAGGCGCAGATCACTTGTGGGTGGAAGTCCCACGCCGATAGTTGTCGGTAAGTCTGGTAGCTGACAAGCGGCTTGGACCGGTAACGGCCAGGTGGGAGCCTTGTGACAAAGGCCCCCGAGGGGGGCGGAGCAACTCTGCCGGCCGTAACGTGAGTGAAGCCTGAGCAGGACTGGAAAGTGAAGTCGTGGACGCCGACCCGCCTGAGAAACGGGGAAGGCTGCACCGGCCGGGAAGCAACCGACACGCGCACCGGTTGGGGTCCACCGGGGTAGTGGGCACGGCAGGGAGGGAGAGCCGGTCTGGGCAAATGGGGGAACCCCCAGGCGGGTGGAGAATCGCTCCCACGGCCTCGATAAGGAGGGCGGCCCGGTGGGGACTCGGAGAGGGTCACGGTACTGTGGAAGCCGGGTAACGCCGGTGGAGGGAAGGACCCTCACTTCAGGAAGGCTGGCGAAGAAGATAAGGGGTACTTGGGAGCAAGTCCGTCGAAGAAAAGTGTAGCGCGACTGCGACAGAAGGTGAACGAGGTGCTGGTGCCTGGCCATACCGAACCTTGGCCGAAAGTGCGCGAGCAACTGAACCGCATCCTGCGGGGTTGGTTGAATTACTTCGGCTACGGGACCCGGATGCCGGCGTACCGAGCCGTCGATAACCATGTGGCAGTCCGTGTTCGACACTTCCTGAGACGGCGGCATAAGGTGTCCTCGCGGGGCACGCAACGCTGGGCGGACGAAGTGATCTTCGGGCCGCTGGGGGTGTTGCGGCTGCGTCGGGTGCATCTGGGCGCCCGTGCGTGAGCCTTACGGTGAATCCTGTCGGAGAGCCGGATGCGGGAAATCCGCCCGTCCGGTTCGATGAGCGGGGAGGGGAAACGGAGCGGCAATCTCGCCGCCACCGCGCCACTCCTCGACTCTACCCACGTTTGGGCGATGCTGGAAGGGCGGGGCTTTACAGGCTGCGGAAAAAACCTACAATGCTGTCATCCTGAGTGCAGCGAGGGATATAGCTCTGTTTATTTTCAAGGCAATACGAGATTCTTCGCCGCTGCTCCTCTGCAGAAACTCGACGCGTAAGTCTTTTCGCTTCACCGTCGCTCAAGCTGTCATTCTGAACCCGCTTTTGGGGCGAAGAACCCCCGTAGTTGGCCCCGTTCATGAAACCCAGCAGACTGCCGGGGTCCTTCGCTGCTGCTCAGGATGACAGGTTGGATGATGGGTTCTTCCAATCAAGTTTCTGCCTATCGTGGGCAGCCGAACGGCTGTCAATGCTCAGAATGACGGCGCATTCGAGTTTTTCCGCAGCCTGTTTAGCCCCGCCGTTGCAAGGCCATCCTGATTATTTCCAAATCCCACACCCCGCGCAGCTTGCAGCCGAAAGCTGCGCGGGGTGCGGGACGAATGGAGGATGGGAGCCGCGATTTCGGCGGGGCTCAAGCCCCGCCCTTCCGGCAGCGTCCAACCGTGGTGAGAAGTGCGGATTAAGCGTTCCGAACGGGCTTTTCAGCAACTTAGGGTCGCCGGCCGGGCGGCAAAATTATTGACTTATAACATTTGGAAATGATAGATTTTCAAAGGGTTAGAAAATAGTCTCGCGGTTGGCAAGGGCCTGCTCCCACCACTCGCACCACGCGGTGAAACTCTCCTTGGTTCGCATTCTGCGCGGAACCGGCAAAACGAAGGTTTCATGACTGACGCTCGCTTCATTCGCAACTTTTCAATTGTCGCCCACATCGATCACGGCAAGTCAACGCTGGCGGACCGCCTGCTCGAGATCACCGGCGCACTTTCCAAACGCGAAATGTCGGAGCAGGTCCTCGACTCCATGGACCTGGAACGCGAGCGCGGTATTACTATTAAGGCCCATGCCGTCCGCCTGCATTATCTGGCCCGCAACGGCAACGAATACCAGCTCAATATCATTGATACCCCCGGCCACGTGGATTTTTCCTACGAAGTCTCGCGCAGCCTTTCTGCTTGCGAAGGCGCCGTTTTGGTGATTGATGCTTCGCAAGGCGTAGAAGCCCAGACGCTTGCCAATGCGCAACTGGCGATGAACAATCATCTCACCATCGTGCCCGTGATCAACAAAATCGACCTTCCGGGCGCTGACATCGAATCCACCAAGCAGCAGATTGAGCACGCCTTGGCGCTTGACCCCAAGGAAGCCCTGCTCATCAGCGCGAAAGCAGGCTCTGGGGTCGAGGACGTACTGGAAGCCATCGTCGCACGCGTCCCTCCGCCCACTGGATCTCCGGAGGCGCCACTCCAGGCGCTCATTTTCGATTCCTGGTTCGATCCCTATAGGGGAGTCGTGGTCCTGGCGCGCGTCGTCCAAGGCACGCTCTCCACCGGTATGCGTATCAAGCTCTGGTCGAACAACCAGGTGTATAACGTCGAGGAGTTGGGTGTGTTAACACCCAAACCTGTTCGCGTTGAGCAATTGGGGGCTGGCGAAGTCGGTTTTGTCGTCGCCAATATCAAGCGCATTTCCGAATCGCGCATCGGCGACACCATCACGGATGACACGCGTCCGGCTCCCGGTCCCTTGCCTGGCTTCGAAGAAGTCAAGTCCATGGTCTTCGCGGGTCTCTACCCGGTTGATTCCAGCGCTTATGAGAATCTGCGTGACGCCATTGATAAGTTGCGCCTCAACGACGCTTCGCTCATCAACGAGCCGGAAAATTCCGAAGCTCTCGGATTCGGATTCCGCTGCGGCTTCCTTGGGCTGCTGCACATGGAAATCGTGCAGGAGCGCTTGGAACGGGAATTCAACATTGACCTCATCACCACCGCGCCCAGCGTGCGTTATCGCATCACCACCAAGGCGGGAGAAGTTCTGGATGTTCACACCCCTGCCAAATTTCCGGTGGCCGGTGATGTTGAGAAGGTCGAGGAACCCATCATTCGCGCCCAGATTTTCACGCAGGATGAGTACCTGGGCGGGATCCTGGCACTGCTCGAGGAGAAGCGCGGCGTACAGAAAGGCTTTGAGTACGTCTCCGGCAAGCGCGTGCTGCTGACCTACGAGCTGCCGCTGAACGAAATCGTCCTTGACTTCTATGACCGGCTCAAGTCGGTCTCACGCGGGTACGCCTCACTCGATTATCACTTTGCGGGTTACTGGGTCTCGGACTTGGTCAAGGTGGATTTCCTGGTCGCCGGTGAGCCCGTGGACGCGCTTAGCTTCATCTGCCATCGTGACGCCGCCTTCGCGCGCGGACGTTCCCTCTGCACCCGCATGCGCAAGCTGATTCCCCGCCAGATGTTTGAAGTCTCTCTCCAAGCCTCCATCGGCTCACGCGTCATCGCCCGCGAAAACGTCGCGGCCATTCGCAAGAATGTGATCGCCAAGTGTTACGGCGGTGACATCTCGCGCAAACGCAAGCTGCTGGAAAAGCAGAAGGAAGGCAAGAAGCGTATGAAGCGCGTGGGCCGCGTCGATATTCCTCAGGAAGCGTTTCTTGCCGTTCTCAAGGTTTCGGAAGAGTAAGAAGGCATCCGGGCCCGTAACTCGGATCCGGGTAAACGGCATGCCGCACAGGGCTCGTTCCAGTCAGCCGTATGCCGAGTTTGGGGAATTATGGCGTGATACAATGAACTTGCTTTGGTGAAAACGCCGGCCCTCGAAATTGAAAGCAAGTGGCATTTCAAGTGGTGGAACAGGGTGGCTTGGGTGCATCCATGAAAATCAAATTCACGGCTGTATACGAAGAGGTTTCGAAGGAGGACGGGGGCGGCTATATTGCGTATGTCGAGGAGTTCCCCGGCGCTATTACCCAAGCCGAAACGCTGGAAGAAGCGCGGGAGAATCTCCGCGACGCCGTTGAACTGTTGCTCGAAGCCAACCGCGCCCTCGCCAACGAAAATCAAACAGGGCGTAAGGTCATCCACGAGCCTCTTGCGGTCTCGCTGACGTGAAACGAACAGATTTTGTTCGGCATCTCGAAGACTGCGGCTGTGAACTGTTGCGCGAGGGCGCGAAACATTCCGTATTTGTCCATCGCGCCGCCAACAGGACGTCTACCATTCGCGTCACCGAGAGATCAAAAACCCGACAGCCATCAGAATCTGTAAGCAGCTTGGGGTCCCAAACCCCCTGAGATGAGGGTTCTCGCGTGGCACCGTTCCACTTTTGGTCAGAACTCCAAGTCGACGATCGGAGCATTCTATGGAACTCAAAACCGTCAGCATCGAAAAGCCCGCGGACATGAACTTTATCCTCGGCCAGTCGCACTTTATCAAGACGGTGGAGGACCTTTACGAAGCTATTGTGCAAACCGCGCCTCAGATGAAATTCGGCCTTGGTTTTTGCGAATCTTCGGGTCCGGCGCTGGTTCGCTTTGCGGGGAACGATCCCCAACTCATCCACCTCGCGCAGAAGAACGCTCTCGCGCTCTCCTGCGGCCATGCCTTCATCATCTTCATGGAGAGTGGATTCCCCCTCAACATTCTGAACACGGTGAAGAGCGTTCCGGAGGTCTGCCAGATCTTCTGCGCCACCGCGAACCCCGTGCAAGTGATCGTAGCGGAATCCGAACAAGGCCGTGGAATACTGGGCGTCATTGACGGCGTGAAGACCCGCGGCATCGAGACCGTTGCCGACATTCAAATCCGTAAGGAATTTCTGCGGAAAATCGGGTACAAGTTATAGACGAAGAGTTTTCGGGGCAAGAATCCCTTAAATCATTGCAGAACTTTCCGGATCCGGAACCGGCAAGTGGCTTTGCAGAGCAGGATGACTTCTATCTCACCACGCGCGCCTTGGGACTGCCGCATTTGCAGATGTATCGCTGCTGCCGCGCTTGTCCTGGCTGCCATCAACCCTTCTTTCTTCTCCGGCCACGTCGTCGTTACTGGCATGGTGTTCGGCGCGCAAAGTGGCGATGACGCGCCCACCCGGACACCGCCTCCCGCTCGCACGCCTATCTCCAAGCAAGCTCCAACAAAACTTTCCCCTTCCCAGGTTCCACCATCCCGGCTAAAGGTAAGATCGAAGATAGCGCTGGTGGTAGACGCCAATACTTCCGAAGAGTTGCTGGTGAAGAATGCGGACAAGGTCGTACCCATCGCTTCCATCACCAAATTGATGACCGCCATGGTGGTCATCGATGCCAAGCTGCCGCCGCGCGAGATGCTCAGGATCAACAATGATGATCGGGATCTGTTGATGGGGACAAGTTCCCGGCTGCAAATCGGTTGGGCGCTGAGCCGGGAAGACATGTTGCACCTGGCCTTGATGTCTTCGGAAAACCGCGCCGCCGCAGCACTCAGCCGCTATTACCCTGGCGGGCGCCCCGCATTCATCCGAGCCATGAATGCAAAAGCGGCGGTCTTGGGGATGACCAATACGCACTTTGTCAATCCCAATGGATTGACGAATGAAAACGTATCGACCGCTATTGACCTGGCCGAACTGGTCCGAGTTGCCGATCACTATCCGCTGATTCGGCAATTCACAACCGATCCCCACTACGACGTACGGATCGGCCGGTATATTCTTTCCTTTGTCAACACGAACCGCTTGGTGGGCCGGCCCGATTGGGATATTGAAGTGCAAAAGACCGGATTTACCAACGAAGCGGGCGATTGCGTGGTGATGCGGGTGAATGCGGAGGGCCGCGCGCTGATTATGATCTTTCTGGATGCCAACGGAAAGCTCACGCGCTTTGCCGACGCTCGCCGCGTCCTCATGCAGTTGGCGCTGGCGCAGAAAAGATGAGTTGTGGATGGGAGGTTGAGGGGGGCCCCCCGACGCATGCCAGGAGCGGGCCCACAACAGAATTCCCTGGCTGATCTAAAACTACCTTCCGCAAGTCCACACGGCGAACCTTGCCTCAGATCTTTCGATTCTTGATGACTGCTTCCAGTTCTCCCCGCGCAAGGTGGACGGACACCTCCG
>Ga0182030_10004903_pt1 | contig 28566 bp, 18 predicted proteins | sample 812S3MmetaG_FD_121299 | JGI IMG/M metagenome (GOLD analysis project Ga0182030, IMG submission 121299) | Permafrost microbial communities from Stordalen Mire, Sweden - 812S3M metaG (Illumina Assembly) | ecosystem: Environmental > Terrestrial > Soil > Wetlands > Permafrost | place: Sweden... | reverse complement strand
CGTAGTAAGTACTTCGCCAAGTCAAATTGCTATTTCACCGGGTTACCTGCAAAAGGAGTGGACTGAAAACGGCAGAAGATATTTTCATTATAAAATGGATGCACCTATTCTGAATTTTTATTCTGTATTGAGTGCCGAATATGAGGTGGCGCGCGATACCTTCCATGGTATTAATCTTGAAATATACTACCACAAGGGACACGGGTATAACCTTAAATCTATGATGAGGGGTATGAAGGATGCGCTGAAATATGCCGGCGAAAATTTTAGCCCTTACCAGTTCAGGCAGGCGCGTATTATTGAGTTTCCGAGGTATGAAAGTTTTGCGCAGTCGTTTGCCAATACGGTGCCTTTTTCTGAGTCGATAGGTTTTATGGCTGATTTGAGGGATAGCAGTGAAATTGATTACCCATACTATGTTACTGCGCACGAAATTGGCCACCAGTGGTGGGCGCACCAGGTTTCGGGGTCAAGGCAAAAGGGCTCTTTGATAATGACCGAGAGTATGGCGCAATACACGGCGCTGATGGTAATGAAACATACCTTTGGTGCAGATAAAATGCGCAAATTTTTAAAATACGAAATGGACCGGTATCTGGCTGGCAGGCAACTGGACCCTAATGGCGAGAATCCATTATACCATGTGTTAAACCAGCAGCATATCTATTACCAGAAGGGAAGTTGCGTGATGTACGCCATGCAGGACTATATTGGTGAGGATAATTTTAATAAGGCTATGAGTGCCTTTATTAAGGCCAACCAGTTTCAAAGGGCCCCTTATGCCAATTCGGTAGATTACCTGGATACCCTGTCGCATTATACACCCGACTCGTTAAAGTATCTGATAACCGATATGTATAAAACCATCACGCTTTATTCAAATAAGTGCGATAGTGCAAGTTGGGTAAAAACTGCTGATGGAAAATATAAAGTAACCATACACGTAACAGCCGAAAAGTTCAGGGCTGATAGTGCCGGTAAAGAAACTGCCATACCTTTTGCTGATTACATTGATATTGGAGTACTGGGCCCCGAAACTAATGGCAAATATTCTGACAAACAATTGTTCCTTAAAAAATTCCTCGTAAAACCCGGTAAGAATACTTTTGAAGTGATAGTAGGAGAGGAGCCTGTTAAGGCCGGTATAGATATATACAACAAACTCATTGACCGTGATACGGATGATAATGTAAAGACTGTTACCAAAGCAGGTTAGTTCCTGTCAGCATTGCTTTTTTGGTGTTTACACTTTTTGAAGCGATTTTTGCCGTAAAAGATTAAAAATCAATTAGTTGAGGTTTACATTTTACAGATTTTAACTAAAAAGTGTAAACCCATTTTTCCATTCACATAATAATAATTAAAACTATTATTTTGCCACAGTTTACCTAAAAGCAAAAACAAAAAACCGGTGACCAACAACGAAAACACATGAACCCATTTGATTTAATCTACTATTTGATATACCGGTTTATGGTAGCGGGTACTAAGTACTATAATATACAGGAGTACTATGCAGATCCATATCGCACAGTAGGGCTAAAAAATCATTTGCAATAGCAACCATAACTTATCTCATTGACATTACAGCTTATACTGGTTTAAATCACCTCCTCGGTGGCGCAAAGGCAATTAACGAGGTTACTATTGCAGCTTTGATACTTGCGGGATTAATATATTGGTATTTTTCGCGCAAAGGAAAATCTGAAAATATAGTTTTGTACTATTATGAAAGACGTAAAGCATCCATTAAAATGGACGGAATTCTGGGCTTTTTTTATTGTCTTATTTCTTTTATTTTGATTATCGCTTACGGAATTGGGTCATATATATTGCATAATACTTAAATCATTTATAGCCGCCAACAGCCGCCCCTTCCGTCCCCTGTGCGCCCCCCAAAAAAAACCATCTCACTTCTTTTACTTAAACTTGCAGCATCCGTTAAATGCCTTCCCTCCTCAGGCTTATAAAAATCTAAAAACGCTATGAAAAAAAATTTCCTTTTCATTTTCCTGTTTACTTTACTCACTTTCATTAGCTCCGCCCAACAGGACACAGATTTTTACTCGCACCCCGATTGGGCCAAGAACGCTTCAATATATGAAGTCAACATCCGGCAATATACCCCTCAAGGCACCTTCAAAGCTTTTGAAAAAAGCCTCCCCCGTTTAAAAGAAATGGGTGTAGATATACTTTGGATTATGCCCATTTACCCCATTGGCCTGGTTAACCGCAAAGGCAGCTTAGGCAGCTACTATGCTGTTAAAGATTATCAAAAAGTAAATCCCGAATTCGGAACTTTTGATGACTTTAAGGAGTTAGTGGATAAGGCTCATAGTATGGGCTTTAAGGTAATTTTAGATTGGGTGGCCAGGCACTCGGCGCCCGATAATTATTTAACCAAACAACATCCCGAATGGTATATGCATGATAGCGTTACCGGAAAAATAATTCCACCGGTGCCCGACTGGAGCGATGTGGCAGGTTTTAATTACGATAATAAAGCCCTTTGGAATTACCAGATTGAATCCATGAAATTCTGGTTAAAAAAAGCCGATGTAGATGGTTTCAGGTGCGATGTTGCTATGATGGTGCCGCTTGATTTTTGGAAACAGGTGCGCATACAACTTGATTCGGTAAAAAAAGTATTTATGCTGGCCGAAGCCGAAGGCCCGGAATTTAACCGCAACGGATTTGATATGACCTACGGCTGGGAGTTACTGAACCTGATGAACAGTACAGCCAAAGGCGAAAAGCATGCTGCCGATTTTGAAATATATTTTAAGAAAAGCGACAGTCTTTATAATAAAAACGATTACCACATGTATTTTACTTCCAACCACGATGAAAACTCGTGGAACGGGAGCGAATACGAACGTATGGATGGAGCAGTAAAGTGTTTTGATGTAATGTGCTTTACGCTGCCGGGAATGCCCCTGGTATACAGTGGCCAGGAATCGGCCATCAGTAACCGGCTGAAGTTTTTTGACAAAGACAGTATAGCCTGGAAAGATTATCCCCTGCAATCTTTTTACAAAACCCTGCTGGCATTGAAAAAAAATGCGCCCGAACTCTGGAACGGCAATGCGGGCGGCGATTTACAGGTGTTAAAAACCGGCAATAAAGATGTACTCGCCTTTGCAAGGAATAAAGACGGGAAACAAATTGTGATAGTGCTCAACCTGTCAAAAAACGAACAGAAAATCAACATCAGTTCAAATCTTCTAAAGGGTGAATACAAAAACGCGTTTTCTTCAACTTCTGCTGCTTTAAACGGTTTATATAATAGTTCCCTTAAACCGTGGGCATATTGTATCTTAGTAAAACAATAACCCCTCTTTAGAATTTAACAATTGGCTTAGTTAAGTAAGTTGAGTTTTAGTGCAATTGTCAAAATTTACTACTTTAGTGTATAATTAACACTTAGTTCCCAAACGAACATTATTTAATAACTTTTACAAAGCAATTACATGCGCAGGATTTTTACACTGGTTATTCTTTGCTGGGCAGCATTTTTTTCAAACGCGCAATGCCCGCAGTTTTTACACGTTGATACCTCTTTTTGCTCGGGCGGTACGGTAAACATTACAGCCAATGCTTCGGTATTAACCACGCAATTATGCGGGGATAGCATTACAGTTTTATTTAACGCTACCGGCACCACTCTTGCCGGCGATACCAATGTTTATATGCACTCTTCGCCCGAGTTGCAGGTTGGTGAAGGATGGAATGGCCCAACCATTGGCCACTGGGGCCTAAATGACGGGCTTGGCAGAATGACCAATGTTGGAACCAACCTGTGGGCTATCAGAATACAACCGCGCAGTTATTACGGATATTCTGCCGACTCGTGCCTGGATGGCTTATGGATGGTGTTCAGAAATTTTAACGGCCTGATTACAACCAATAATAATGGCGCCAATATTTTTATAGTTGATAATAACGGCACCCTGTCATCTGCCTACACCCCTGTTTCCGGTTCAACCGAAACACAGAATACTGCGGTAACTTACTTATGGTCTGATGGCAACACCAGCAGTAGCAGGGTATTTACCAGCCCCACAAATTTAACCGTTACTGCAACCGGTATCGGCGGTTGCACCGCAACCGGTTCAGTTAACATTAAAACAGGCCATGCACCGGTTAACATCGGAAGCAACGTAGTAAGATGTATTGCAACCACTCCGGTTACGCTTAACGCGGGCAGCGGTTTTGCTTCCTATCAATGGTTAGATAGGCCTGCATCAGCCAATTCAACATTAACTGTAATAAAGGAAGGCAGCTATTGGATAACTACTATTGACTCTGCCAATTGCAAATCGTATGATACGGTAACAATAACCAATTCTTCAGTGCTTGGCCTGGTTTTACCCGATAGCTTTACCGTATGCGGCACTGATACAGTGCATGTAAACGCAGCAACCAGTATTAATGCCAATGGCGATTCAGTTACCATTGTATACAACGCAGCTTTAGGTGCCTCCAGCCTTTATACTGCCACAAAAGTGTATTTCCACTCAAGCGTTCAAACACCTGCCAGCACTACCTGGGGCGATAATACGGTTGGTAACTGGGGCTTCGATGACGGCGTAGGTGAAATGAGTTCGCTGGGCAATCATATGTGGACTATTACTATAGACCCGCGAAATTATTACCTGTTAAGTCCTGATACCACGATGTTGGGCATTTTTATGGTGTTCAGAAACCCAACTGGCGATAGTACCGGTAAGGACGATAATGGCAACAACATCATCCTTAATTTACAGGCAAATCCGCCTACATCAACCTTTACAGGTATTACAGGCGCGCGCTCGGCTGCAGGGCCTTTAACCTATAACTGGTCTAACAGTGTTACTACACCGGCAACCTATTTTACCGCTGCCGGAAATTACACGCTTACGGTATCCGATACCCATAGCTGTAGCATAAGCCAAACTGTTACTGTGGCATTCGGGCAATCTTTAACAGTAAATTTGGTACACGATACTATTATTTGCGGCGACTCTATACTTACCCTGAATGTTGGGGGCAATTTTGCTTCTTATGAATGGAACACCGGTGCCAGTACCTCCTATTTATATGTTTCAGATACAGGTACTTATTCAGTAACTGTTACCAACAACGCAGGTTGCAGTGGCAATGCAAGCGTATACGTAACAGAGGGCCAGGCACCTGTTCTTAGTCTGGGAGACGATACTACAGATTGCTCGCCGGTAATATTAGATGCCGGTGCAGGCTTTACTTCTTATACCTGGACCACCGGGGCAAGCACCGAAACCATTACAGTTACCACACCGGGCACTTATACCGTTAGCGTAACCAACAGTGCAGGCTGCATTGGAACAAGTTCGGTAATTATAGATTCATGCGCCACCGTTGTGGTAGGTTGCGGTTCGCCCATAGCAAGTTTCTATGTAGAAAGTATTGACCCGGGAAACGGGGTAACATTTATAGATAGCTCGCTTATTGTAAAAGTAGCCAGTTATTCATGGAATTTCGGAGACAGCACTACAAGCAACCAGGTAGGCAGTGTGGTTCATACTTACGCCACTCCGGGTTTCTATACAGTAACATTAACCATCCAGGATTCGTGCGGAGGAATTGACTCCGTAACTGAGCAGATAGACGTTAACAACACCGGTATAATTCCTATTGCAGGTTTAACAGGTTTAAATTTATATCCTAATCCTAACACCGGAAATTTCAGTATTGAATTTAGCCTTGAATCGGCGCAAACATTTACCATTTCGCTGCTAAACCAGCTTGGCCAAACAGTGCAGGTTAAGAAAACAGACATGCAGGCCGGAGATAATGTAATAATGATGGATGCCAGTAACATTGCTTCAGGCATTTATACACTCCAGATTTTAAGCAGTAACGAAAGAGCAATTAAAAAAGTAACCATAACCCGATAAAAATTTAAAAACTTAATTATGAAATCAATTGTAATGTTATTGATGGCCTGTCTATTGCATTCGGGTATTAGTGCCCAAACCAATACAGGCATACTGCAGATACAGATTTATCCTAATAAACTTTCAGGAACCTGTAAGCTTGCAGGTGTTGATACCGTTTACATGCACTCAGGCCTGGGGTGGTCTAATCCCGATTCTTTATGGGAAACCATTGTGGGCGATTGGGGCCTGAACGATGGAAAAGGCCTGATGACTAAAATAGGTACCGATACGTTCAGTATCTGCTTTAACATAGTGGATTATTATACCACCGAAGCCGACCCGGATTCACTGCATGGCGGTGTTGGCTGGGGACCCATGCCTGCCGGTTCAACCCCATATAATATTGGCGCCGTTTTCAGGACTGCAAGTTGCCCTGTAAGTTCAGTTACTCATAAGCCTGAGTGTGCAGCCGACCTGACCGGCAAAGACGAAAACTGTGAAAACATATTAATAGTTAAATTAAACGATCCTGTACACATGAAGGTAGAAGATTATGGCGGCGTTACTTTTTCAGCTGTAAGTGCTAAATATATTACAGCCTGTGCCGGTGTTGTTTCAGGTATAGCCGATGTAAAAACAGGTATATCAGGCCTTTTATGTTACCCGGTTCCTTTTAACGATGTGGTTAGTATACAATTTACGCTGTATGGCTCAACAAACCCAAAAGCAGAAATATTTAATATGTTGGGTCAGAAAATTGCCGACTTCAGCAATTCGTTACACGAAGGGCAAAACTATTTTACCTGGGATGGGGCCGATTTTAACGGAAAACCTCAGGCAGCTGGCTTTTATATAATTAAAATAACCAACAACAATCAGTCTTATTCAGGTAAGCTGATTAAGCAATAATAAAAACTGAGTGGCTATTAAAAATTAAAACAAAATACAATTTAACACAAAGCCCGCCTGAACGGAATGGGCAGGGAACACAAAGAAAAATGTCAATGCAAATTGTCGCGACATTGGTGGTTGGCGGGGACGCCAACCACGGGAACGAACCGCGGTTGGCGTCCCCGCCAACCGGAACTCCCGCCATGAGGCGACAATTTGGTATGCTCCCTTTGTGTTAACCTGTATTTCTTTTCTTTAATTTTTAACAGCTTCTGATGAATTGTATTTCATAGAGATAAACAATGTCAATAAAATTTAAAATGAATAAACTATTCAGCCTTTTTATCGGTATCATATTAACCGGCACTGTTACCGCCCAGTTTCTGCAGGTTACCCCCCTGTTCCCCACCCGTACCGATAGGGTTACTATTACTTATGATGCTACCCTTGGCAATGCCGGCCTGGTGGGCGCAACGCCGCCAATTTATTGCCAAACGGGTTTGGTTACCAGCTCAAGTACTACCCCTAATGATTGGTTGTATACACAAGGCACCTGGGGCACTGCCGATAATGAAGTGTTAATGACCTCCATAGGCAATAACAAGTACACCATTAGCTTTAATATCGATTCGTTTTACGGCGATTATACCTCCGATACTATTTACGACCTGGCTTTCGTTTTCAGGAACACAGATGGCAGTTTAGCCGGCCGCAATGCCGATGGCAGTAATATTATGTTACCCATTTACAATGATAGTTTCCAGGTTGGGTTTATTTACCCGTATAGCAGAAATTTAACTTTGCCGCTGGATACCACACTCGATTTCTTTGGGGCATCAAACAGCAGCGCTGCCATAACGCTTACGGTTAACGGCAATTTATTAAGCACCATCCACGGAGACTCATTAGGTTATAACAACTACCATTTCCTTAACTACGGTGCCTATAATTTTGTGCTTTCCGGAACCCAGACAGGCAGTAGTATAACTTATCCTGATACCGTTACCGTTACCATAAACCCACCGCTTACCATACAAAACCCACCGGCCAATGTAATTGAGGGCATCAACTATATTGATGACTCAACCGTGGTGCTTGAATTAGTAGCCCCGCTTAAAAATTACATCTATGTAACAGGCGATTTTAATAACTGGCAGGTTGATACGGCGTACTTTATGAAACAGTCCACCGATGGACAAACCTGGTGGCTGACGATTTCGCATTTAATACCGCAACAGGAATATATTTTCCAATACCTGGTAGATGGTATGATACGCATAGGCGACCCATATTCAACCAAAATAAGCGACCCATGGGTTGATAATTCAATACCAGGCAGTACTTATCCTAACCTGATTCAATACCCTTATGGCAAAACCTGGGGTATTGCATCCGTACTGCAAACTGCGCAGCAACCTTATAACTGGATTAATACCAATTTTGTAAGGCCCGCTAAAACCAGCCTGAATGTTTACGAATTACTGGTGCGCGATTTTGCCTATACCCAAAGCTATCCTGAGTTAATAGATTCACTTCCTTACCTGGTTTCACTGGGTATTAACACCATAGAATTAATGCCGGTAATGAATTTCGAAAGCAGTAGCAGCTGGGGTTATAACACAAACTATTTCTGCGCGCCCGATAAGGTATACGGCCCGGCAGATAGCCTGAGAGAGTTTATTGATATATGCCACGGCCTGGGAATTGCCGTTGTTTTAGATATTCCTTTTAATGATGCTTTCGGTACCAACCCGATGGTAATGATGTATTGGGATAGTATTAACCAGCAGCCTGCGGCCAATAACCCATGGTTTAACACGGTTGCCCCGCACCCTTACAGCGTGGGATACGATTTTAACCATGCAAGCCGATTAACTGTAAATTTTGTTACCCGCGTTACCCGCGACTGGATTAAGAATTTCCATACCGATGGATACCGGTTTGACCTTACTAAAGGTTATACTCAAACTAATTCAAATAATTCAAATAACCCTGTGCAGGTTTGGGGAGAATATGACGCAAGCCGTGTTGCCATACTTGAAGGAATGGTTGACTCCATTTGGTCACTGGATCCTACCGCTTACTGTATTTTTGAGCAACTGTCAGAAAACCAGGAGGAAACCCAACTTGCCGACTATGGTGTTTTATTGTGGGGCAATATGAGCGCGCAATATAACCAGGCCAGCATGGGTTACAACACCAACTGGGATTTATCATGGGCCAGTTACCAGGACCGGGGCTGGAGCAATCCTAACCTGGTAAGTTATATGGAAAGCCACGATGAAGAACGCCAGATGTATAACAACGAAACTTACGGCGACTCAGTAGGTGCGTACGATATTAAACAGGTTGACACCGGCTTAACGCGCGAAGAAGCAGCAGGCACGGTATTTTTTACAATACCCGGCCCTAAAATGATTTGGATGTTTGGTGAACTTGGGTACGACATTTCCATTAATTACCCATGCCGTATATGCAATAAACCAATTTTGTGGGCTTATGAAGAAGTACCGCAAAGGTGGCATTTATATCAGGTGTGGTCATCGCTTATGTATTTGCGGAATACTTATCCCGGTACCTTCCAAACCACTAATTATACTACCAACTTAACGGGTGCGGTTAAAAGCATACAGTTAAACGGCACCAGCGGTGGTTTTAATGCCGTAGCGGTGGCAAACTTTGATGAACAAACCGACCCTTTTGCACCGGGCTTTCAGCACACCGGCTGGTGGTACGATTACTTTAGCGGCGATAGTATAAACGTAACCAGTACCTCGCAAACTTTCAATTACAACGCATCAGAGTATCACGTATATACCGATGTGCCGCTGCAAACACCTGTATTTTATACCGGCATAAAAAATGTAACAGCTATATCTAATCCCAACATAAACCTGTTTCCAAATCCAAACATCGGCGATTTTAACCTGAGTTTTGATATGCAAAGTGCCCAAACAATTACCCTCAGCATTTTCGACCTTACCGGTAATTGTGTTTTCACCACCACGCAAAACCTGGGCACGGGTATGCAGCAAATACCGGTTAATATCAACGGCGCCAATTACGACCAGGCCAGTTCGGGTATTTACATCTATCGCCTTGTAGTGGGCCAGTCTGTTTATAATGGTAAGGTTTCTATCATAAAATAATTAAATAACGATATATGAATATTTCCCGTTTCTCATTAACCAGCAGCACCATGAAATTTGTGGTGGTCTTCATGCTGTGTTTTTGTTCAACAACCGGCATGGCCCAGCAGTTTATGTTGCAGGGCTGGTGGTGGGATTATCCTCAAAGCTTTGGCATTAGCCGGTTTGGGGAGAATTATTTAACCTGGCTACCTGATTTTCAGGAGGCCGGCTTTAATTATATCTGGCTGCCTCCTTTGTCTCGCGCAGCAGGTGGTATTACCAGTATGGGGTACGATGTACAGGATTATTACGACCTGGGCGACCAAAACACCGGCGGGGCCACCCGTTTTGGGATCAACGATGATGTATTGGCACTAACTGCGGCTATGCAGCAAATTGGCATTCAACCTATAGCCGATATGGTTTACAACCAGCGTTCGGGCGGCTTATGGGAAAACAACCCTGCGGTGGGCAATTATATCACATCTTACAGTGCAGCTAAACTGGATAGCGGTTATAACCCATATCCAAGCGACCGGTTCCGGTGCTACATTTTATTAGGAGGAAATTCGGGGAACGATACCGGCACCCTGTATTTAAAATTCCGCTCGGCATCCCAATCCACAACTTATTATAACTTCTTTTACGATGTTCAGATGTGGACTAACAAAACCCCTGTGGCTACAGACTCGGTTTATGATTCGTGGGAGTATGAACCTAATAACGGAGGCCAATGCAACGATAGCGATAATTACTATGTACTCGGTTATAATAAATATGCGCACACTGATTTCGATGGAGGTTGCGGTATAGATGAATTCCGCTTACACCTGGATACCTCTATGTATAACGTTGCCGGCGATACCCTGTTTATTTCCATGACTAACACAACCGCCACCAGTTTAAGTGGTTTCTCTGACCACTATTTGTATGACGTATGGAGCGGGCCTAAAAACGCCAGTATTGTAAACCAGGTGGTTTATCAAACCGCAACTGATTTTACCCAAATGCCCAGCGGAAGGGGATATATGAACTGGCGTAACTTTAAACCGGACGGCAACCCAACCATGTTAAATGGCGATTGGGACGAAATGTTATTCTATTACGATATTGACCAGTATGTTGCTTCAACCCAATCAACGCTTTCAGGTTACGAAAACTGGATGTTTGACTCGGTAGGTATACAGGGTATGCGTATGGATGCAGTAAAAAATTACACTTACGTTTTCAGCGCCCAGATGCTCGACTCACTATTTTTCCACGGATATAGCCCAGAAATGGTAGTAGGCGAATTTTATGATTACAGCGCAACCAACCTCACCGGGTTTATCAGTAATGTAAATAATAACAAGAACCCGGCTGATACCATCAACATGCGCGTATTTGATTTTGCCATCAGAAATGTGCTGTTACAATCGTGCCAGAGTTTTGGTTACGATGTTAGAAATATTTTTACCGGCAGTATGGTTGACGGTGGAGGCGGGAACAAGAAAAACGCCGTGCCGTTTGTAAACAACCACGATTTCAGAACGGTTGGCCAGCAACTGGTGCTTAACCCCGAAATAGCTTATGCTTATGTCATCCTGAACCAAAAAATTGGTACCCCATGCATTTACCTGGGCGATTATAATGGCTCCAATTTTATGCGTGGCCGTATCAAGGGCTTAATGCATGCCAGCCAGCAATATGTTACCGGCTACGATGAGATTGATTACCTGTCGGGTTTCAATACTACATATAACCAGGTATTTATAAATAACCAGTTTCAAAGCACTACTATCATCTTCCAGGTACATAACCCGCTTACCGGCAAAAACGCAATAGCAGCCATCAATTTTGCAGGCGATACCCTGGACGTATATCAGAATGTAAACACCAGCTTTATAGCCGCCGGCGATACTTTTACCGATGTTTTCGGCATCAGCCCGACAGCTACCACCAACATTACCCCAAGCAATCAGATACATGTGGTACTGCCTCCGCGCAGCTTTACTTTATATGTTGAAGGCACCAACGACAGCCTGATTTCGTTAGGCGATACGCTTGCACCGCCCGACACCACTACCAATGCAATCCGTGAAATTAGCAAGCCAAACAGTTTCATTATTGTTTATCCCAATCCTTTTACGCAGCAATTTGTTGTGCAGTTAAGCGCACCGGTTAGTGGGTTAATGGGCATTGACGTTTACGACCTGTCAGGAAGAAAAGTATATACTGAAACCATGATGAGTCCTTCAGCAGGTGTTATAGCTGTAACTCCTCCTGCGCTTTCATCCGGAATTTATATGCTAAAGGTTACGGCCAATAATAATCCGCAGTATTTTAAACTGGCAAAAAATTAATTTGCCATATTTAATCTGTATATCACTTTTGCAAATTACGTCCCCGGTTGCAAATAAAACAGGTTAGAGGCTATTAAAAATTAAAACAAAATGCAATTTAACACAAAGAGCACAAAGGAAAATGCCAATACAAAGGACACAAAGAGTATATTTTTGGTGTTCTTTGTATTGAACTTTGCGTGCTTTGTGTTAACCTGTATTTCTTTACTTTAATTTTAAACAGCTTCTTAGTGAAATTTTAAACTCTCAAAATTCATTGCATGAGTAATAAACCCCGTTTAAGCAGATGGCAAATATTCAACATGAGTTTTGGGTTTCTGGGTATTCAAATCGGCTTTGCTTTGCAGGGGGCCAATATGAGCCGCATATTTCAGACTTTAGGCGCAAGTGAAGATCAAATACCGGGCCTGTGGCTGGCCGCTCCGTTAACGGGTTTAATTATACAGCCTATTATCGGGCACATGAGCGACCGCACCTGGATCCGTTTCGGACGCAGAAAACCATACTTTTTTTTAGGCGCAGTATTATCATGCCTCGCACTTTTCTGGATGCCTTATTCCTCTTCGCTTTGGATGGCGGCAGGCATGCTTTGTATTCTTGATGCTTCGATTAATATTTCGATGGAGCCTTTCAGGGCCCTGGTTGCCGATAAACTTCCTGATGAACAACGCACACAGGGATTTACCACACAAAGTATTTTAATAGGGCTGGGTGCGGTGCTGGCATCTTTGCTGCCCAGTATTTTTACATACTTCGGCGTTAGTAACGAGGCCGCAAAAGGAATCATTCCTGATTCGGTAAAGTATTCATTTTATGTGGGTGCCATTTGCTTTATGGCCGCCATTATTTATACCAACGTAACCACGCCTGAATACCCGCCCGATGACATGAAAGAGTTTAACCGCATGAAACGTGAATCAGGCGGCCCGTTCAAGGCCATAGCAGAAATACTCCGTTGTGTTTGGGACATGCCTAAAACCATGCTCGAAATTGCTGTAGTGCAACTTTTTACCTGGTTTGCACTGTTTGCTATGTGGACCAATAGCACACCAGCCATTACCTCGCATATATTTCACATTACCGATACTACTTCAAAGGAGTATAATACAGGGGCTAATTATGTAGGTATATGCTTCGGCGTCTTTAACGGAGTTACAGCACTGGTTGGATTTCTGATACCAGGTATGGCAAAGAAAATAGGGCGGAGATATACGCACATGCTTTGCCTTTTATTGGGTGCCGGCGGGCTGTTATCTATTTATTATATCCAGCAGCCTTCTATGCTGCTTATATCGTTCGCTTTTATAGGCATTGCCTGGGCAAGTATCTTATCTATGCCTTATGCTATGCTATCGGCGGCAATACCTGCCAACAAAATGGGCATTTACATGGGCCTGTTCAATATGTTTATTTGCATTCCACAAATTGTGGCTTCGTTAGGAGGGCTTAACTTTTTAACGCACCACTTTATTGGCCCATCATCTATACATGGTATTATCCTGGCAGGTATTTTAATGGCGGTGGCGGCGGTATCTGTATTGGTAATCAAAGAAGAAAAAGCAGCTGACCAGGCTTAGCCAAAAGCAAAACTTATCTTACTGGGCACAAAATACCGGAACAAATAAAAGGCCCTTGCAATTACCCCTAACCGCATCTAAGTAATACATTTGTTGTAATACTTAGTGTTGAATAAACACAAGTGGATTTAATCTATTCGGGGGGATGGATTAAATTAAGAGCCCGGGTTATTTATAATCCGGGCTTATTTTTTTTGACATATCCCTCATTGTGATGACATCTTTTTTAAGATGTTATCTCTGTTACATGGGTACATCATTATCTGTTGTTTGCTCCGTTTATCCGCGGGACTCCAGCAAGCACCCGGCATTACAGAATGAAAGACACAGAGATAACATCTTGAAAAAAGATGTCATCTCTCCCCAAACCCGCTACTTCTGCAATTCAATTACCTGTATAGAAAAACCATCTAATGTAATCGGCTTAGCCACGCTAACTTCCTTACCGGTAATAATGTTTATGCCTTTAGTGTAACCTGATAACTTTTCATTAAACCGGGCCAGGTCAAGTTGCTGCCCCTTATCGCCGTAATGCATAATTACCATTACAGTTGATGTTGGGTTCGACCTGAAATACACGTAGGTATCATTTTCAGGCACAAACTGCGTAAGTGCGCCGGTTCTCAGCACTTCATGTTCCCTGCGGTATTGTGCAAGTTTCTTTACAAAACCGAAGGCATCCTGTTCGGCGGGTGTTCTTCCGGCGTATGTAAATTTATTCAGTTTATCCCCTGCCCATCCGCCTGGAAAATCTTCCCTTACTTTTCCATCAGGGTTCGAAAAATTCTTCATCAATATCTCAGTTCCATAATAAATGCAGGGCGTTCCGCGGGTGGTTAACAGGAAACCGATTCCCATTTTAAACTTCCGGATATCCTCTCCTACTACCGAATAAAAACGGCTCAAATCGTGATTATCCAAAAAAGTAAGGTTCTTATCAGGATCTGAATACAAAAAATCCTGCGAAAGGGTGTAGTATATTTTGGTAAGCCCATCAGTCCAATCCATAGGTTTGTTCAGCGCCTCGCTAACCGCAAAACATAATTGAAAATCTATCAGGCCCGGTAAATTCGTTTCCGGTGCACCCGGTATTTTAGAATGTTGCATCATATAAGCCTGGTAGGCAACTGCGTGGTCCCATAACTCTCCTACTGCGTTAAACCGGGGGTATTCCTTCTTTACCGCAGCCATTAAATTGCTCATAAACTGCAGGTCAGAATAAGCATAAGTATCAATCCTGAAGCCATCAATACCGGTGCTCTCAATCCACCAGATTGAATTTTGAATAAGATACCGGGCTAAAAAAGTGTTCTTCTGGTTCAGGTCGGGCATGCTTTTTACAAACCAGCCATCGGTCATTCTATGCTTATCATATTCCGACGCATGAGGGTCCATTAAAGTGGTAACGCGGTAATTGGTTTGCAAAAAAGTATCGCTTTGATGTATCCAATCCTGGCTTGGCAGCGATTTAATAAACCAGTGCTGGGTACCAACATGATTATACACCATATCCATAATAACCTTCAACCCCTTATCATGTGCAGCACTTACAAACTGGGTGTACAAATCATTGGTTCCAAAACGCGGGTCAATTTTGTAGTGGTCAGTAATGGCATACCCGTGGTACGAGGTTCGGGGTTCGTTATTTTCCTGCACCGGGGTAAGCCATACAGCCGTGGCACCCAGGTCTTTGATATAATCAAGGTGATTTATTACTCCCTGTATATCGCCCCCATGGCGGTAAAACATGCTATCGCGGTTTAATTGCGTTTCGTTGCAGGTTTTAATAATATCATTAGATGGGTCGCCGTTAGCAAACCGGTCGGGCATTAGCATGTATACAAAATCATTGGGGCTGTAACTTGGTTTGGTATCCTTGTTGCCGGTTCGTTTAAGCAATTGGTACTTGTACGTTTTATGTTCTTTGCCCGAAGTAAAAAGAATATCAACGCCCCCCGGCAGCGTGTTGCCGGCTATGCTTAAATCAATAAATAAGTAATCGGGGTTTTCAACTTTATTAACGCGGGTAACCGTTACTCCTGCATAATCAATACTTACGGCCGAACTGCTTATGTCTTTGCCGTACACGCAAAGTTGCAGGCTGTTTTCCTTCATGCCCACCCACCAGTTCGGAGGGTCAACCCTGGTTATTTCAGTTTTATCAACGCACCAACCGCTTAAATGCAAGAAGCACGTTAAAAAGACAGCGAAAATTATTTTTCTCATAGCAGTTATATGGCGTTAATGCGGTTGATAAACTGGGCGGGGGTTGTTTAGGTACCCGCGAATGGCCGCATTCCCAACAGCCGCACCTTCCATCCCCTAAAGCGGAAACCAAAGCCGAATACCAATACAAGTTTTGTCGTCAAGTTTCTCGATATATACAATGAAGGGCACCGATACAAGGAATACCTCAAGCTATATGTTTCCAGGGACTATGTAAAACCAGAAAACAAAAATATACAGAAACAAGATAAGGAAAGCTGGGAATTAGCAAAAGCAAACCGTCCGGTTTTCAGGAGTTTCTGAGGGTAAGCCTGCTCCAATATGAGGACGTAATTGATGGAAAAGTCATCAAGGTTATTGATGACTTTTTTATGGGGATCAGGATCGCTGATCTGAAAGCGCCCGGTAATTTGAACGAAGAAAATATAACCACTCAGGAGAAGAAAGTTTCAGAGCAAGATGCTTTGAAACTTCAGGCACAGGATACGCTTGAACTTCAAACTATCAGCCCGGTTGCAAATGAAAGCATTCCTGAAGGGCATCAATTAGTTCCTGGAAAGTTTACAAAGGAAGAAACAAAAGAGTTTTTCCGCTTTCTGTATAAAGAAATGTCCGGGGATGGCAAATCTTTCCTTCTGGAAAGCGAAGTGAGTGAAATGTTCAAATATGGGTTAGCTATCCCGCCTGCTCCACCCGCCAAAAAATACAAGCTGAATTGCTCATTAAAATTCCCTAAAAGCATCGTTGAGTTTGGTATCTATAAATTTTTCTACCACCATACTACAAGTGAGCATAAAAAGGATATTCTTAAATTTTTCGCAAATTACTTAATAGACTTTGAAAAGGTACTAAAGAGCGAAGTTGATATGCGAACCTGGAGCAGCAATGTGGTTGGAAAGAGGCCGGGCCGCATGAAGTTTGCAATTGGTGAATATTTACCGGAACGTATGAAAGAGGGTGCCGGAAATTCTCCTCAACTCTAATACTCAAGAGCGCTTCCTAATACTCCGCGTTCTATCCCTAAACTTTACGAGGAAACTCTACGAGGCAGCTTCAATACCCTACGTTTTATAAGAGAGTGCCATGAAAGTGGCTCTGGTACTGTGTTTTCCTATGTCTTCGGCCAAAGCCTCCTTAATTTTGCATACGAAAATAAAAGTTGGAATCATGATACATGCAACTGAAGAAATGGGTGAATTACAGAAGGTTGAAATTATCGCCCGCTTCGGTGAGCGATGTGGCCCGGGAGCGATCTCGCGGGTGAAATGTAGTCCATGCTCCCTGGTAGGGGTGGTGTTCAGGTTATTCTTTCGACGACTCAATAAGTGAGAATCATCGAAACGGGTAAAACGAGTTGCTCTTAGTTAATCGCCCCTTTTTCTGGTACCTTGATAAGAGCGTTATGAATGACCTGTTTAAGTTGTTCAAAATCACCGGGCTTTCGAATGAAATCGCTCGCTCCTATCTTAAAGAGCAGGCTCATCATATCCCGCTCATAAATCATGTCCCGCGGGTATGATGTTGAAAACATGACCACATAAAGACCTTTCAGCTCTGTATTTTCCTTAATCTCAGATAAACATTCAAACCCGCTTTTGCGGGGCATGTTAATGTCGAGAAAAAGAACATTAGGTAGCTGTTTAGAATTTTCACCAAGATATTTCATTAGTCGCTCTCCATCGCGAACAGTTGTAAGATTAGAGGAAATCGGTAACGCCTGCAATGCTTTGTCAAAAAAATTGCAATCATCAATATCGTCATCGGCAAGAAGAATATGTAACTGTTTTGAATTCACTTTTTATGCAATTAAGAAGATTAGTAACCAATAATATTTTGAAAACCCGCGTTGACCCACATCCCACATGATTTGAAATTTTAATCATGAAAAAATTTGACGCTCAAGTTAAATCCCGTGATATAAAGAACATTACACAATTTCGGCCAAGAGTTACATAATTCACGCATTTCGTACGTAGCTGGTAAAAATCATTGGATCGGCGTTTCTACTTTTCCTTCTCATTCCATATGTTACCTTGCCTTGAATAGATAATTTGATGCAACGGATGCATGCAGGCGGACGATACTACACAAAGGAATTTTCGACTTTTGCTTTCGTTAAATACATTACGAAGCTAAGTCCTTTATACAGAGAAAGCCTTACACAATTGCGGGAAAGAATTACAGCTTTCCCACATTCTCAGGGGTGAGCAGTCTTTTATTCTTCATCTTCTTAAAAAATGTGGGCGTTAGACCGGTTACCTTTTTAAACTGATTTGACAAATAGGCTACGCTGCCAAATCCTAACTTATAGGATATTTGGGTAAGGTTAAGCCCGTCATAAACCAGCAACTCTTTAACCCGTTCAATCTTATATGGGCGATAATAAAATGCTCTATTGCTGTACCTGTTACTTCAGAAAATAGATTAGAAAGATAAATATAATCATAGCCCAACATACTGCTAATACAGGTGGAGAAGTTAATTTTAGGTAGTTCATCAGCATAATGAACCACCTCAACAACTACACTCTTTATTTTCTCAATCAATACAGCCTTCTTATCTTCCACTCAGGGCAAATATTTCAGCAGTAGGGGTGGTATTCAGGCTGCTCCTGTGGCAACTCAATAACTGAGAATCATCGAAACGGGTAAAACGAGTTGCCCTTAGTTAATCGCCCCTTTTTCTGTTACCTTGATAAGAGCGTTATGAATGACCTGTTTAAGTTGTTCAAAATCACTGGGCTTTCGAATGCAATCGCTCGCTCCTATCTTGGAGAGCAGGCTCATCATATCCCGCGCGTAAGTCATGTGCTGCGGATATGAGGTTGAAAACATGACCACAGGGATATCTTTCAGCTTTATATTCTCCTTTATCTCAGATAAACATTCAAACCCGCTTTTGCGGGGCATGTTAATATCGAGAAAAAGAACATCAGGAAGCTGTTCAGAATTTTCATCAAGGTATTTCATTAGTCGCTCTCCATCGCGAACAGTTGTAAGATTAGAGGAAATCGGTAACGCCTGCAATGCTTTACTAAAGAAATTGCAATCATCAATATCGTCATCGGCAAGAAGAATATGTAACTGTTTTGAATCTCCCCTCTGTGGGATTCCTTGAAATTGATGTTTTTGAATAGCAGGGAGTGTAATACTTTCCCCTTTCATTCCACTCTCAGGCAGTGTAAAATAAAATGTAGCGCCCTCATCAACTTTCGCATCTGCCCATATTTTCCCTCCATGGCGGGTTATTATCCGATGCACAAGCGATAGCCCTACCCCAGTTCCTTCAAATTCTGACATGCTGTGGAGGCGTTTAAAAGGAATAAATAAATTATTTATATTTTTCATGTCAAACCCAGCTCCATTGTCTTTAACATAGTAAACAGCTTCTCCTTCCCTCACACTTAAACCTATTTCAATGACTGGTTTAGCTTTTTTTGCCGAATATTTTACACTATTGGAAATTAGATTTATCCAAACTTGTTTGAGCAAACCGGAATCGCCGCTGGCAGTTTTTAAATCAGACAAATATACTTCGAAAGAAATATTTTCATAACTCAATTTGACTTCCTCCAACACTTGTGCAACCATTTCGTTCAGATTAACGGCTGTTTTAACCAGGGTTTCCCTATTAAGGTGGGATAGTTTAAGCAGGTCGTCAATAAGGTGGCTCATACGTTTGGCATTATCACTTATGAACTCCAAATATTTTTTCCCCTCTTCGTCCAAAGAATTTGCATTTTTCTTTAACAGAATTTCTGCAAAACCTTTCATCACGCTTAATGGCGCGCGCAAATCGTGGGAGGCGGAATAATTAAAAGTTTCAAGTTCCCGGTTGGATTCCATCAATTCAGCAGTTCGTTCTTTTACCTTTTCTTCCAAAGTTGCATTTAAGACCTTGATTTCTTCAAATGCCCTTTTTCGGTCTGTAATATCATGGACAACCGATTGCGTACCTATAATAATTTTATTTTCGATAACAGGACTGACGCGAACTCCCAACCAAATCCTTTCTCCGCCTTTCTTAAATCCTTCATATTCCAAAATATCAGGCACCTTTTCACCCGATATTCTGCGATTGTGTCTTTCACTGAGCATCTTATGATATTCCGGCGCAATATAATCTTCAATTACGAAGTTCTTTATGTCATCTTCTGTTAAGTTAAAGATTTGCAGAAATGCCTTATTGGCAAATATTACTTTACCTGTAGTATCATAAACAATAAAACCATCGTTCATATTACCAAGCAGGTTTTTATAACGCTGGTCACTTGTGATTAATAATTCTTCTGTTAACTTTAAATCAGTTACATCGTGTGCTATTCCATACATTCCAGTTGGTTTGCCGTTAGTATCAAACTCAAATTTGGCCTCGGAATAAAGGTGGCGGATGACCCCGTTTTTTCGAATAATGCGGTGATGAAAAGAATAGCCTTTCAATGAAAGTTGAGACCCTTCTATTTTTTTCAAAACAAAACCTAAATCTTCGGGGTGTACAAATGATAACCAGGTTTCAAATGTTTGATTGTTCTCTTCCAGAGAGATACCATAAATTCTTAATGACTCTTCTGACCAAATGGATATACCAGTTGCAAAGTCTAATTTCCAACTACCCATGTGGGCAATTTCCTGGGCTTTCTTCAATCTTGATTCGCTATCTATTAATTCGCTTTCTATTTTTATTTTTTCCTGCTTTTCCCTGGCTTCTTTTAATGCACGGTTAATTTTAGTGTTTAAGGTGAACAATTTATCTTTCAGCGCATAATCGGTAACACCATTTTTGATCAATTCAATGGAATTTTCTTCACCAATAGTTCCTGAAACAAATATAAACGGTGTAGCAGGCGATATTTTTTCTTTAATCTCAAATGCGGCAAGTCCGCTAAAACCCGGAAGAAAATAATCCGACAGTATGATATTGGGCTTAAAATTCCTTAGGGCATTTTCAAAAGTAACTTCATTTTGAACAATTTCCGTCACGTAATCTATACTCCCGTTCTTCAGTTCGCGCTGAATTATTTCAAGATCGTTCGTATCATGTTCAACCATTAATATTTTGGTAATAGTGTCTGGCATACGTCAAAATTTATTAGTGAGGGGGTTGGTTTACTATCATCCAGTATAAACCCAAATCGAAAATTGCTTTCTGGAACTCGTCAAATTCAACGGGCTTAACAACATAACTGTTTACCCCAAGGTCATAACATTCCTGAATATCCGGGTCTTCTTTTGAGGACGTGAGTATTACTACCGGAATTTTCCTGGTTCGCTCATCTGATTTTATAGCGCGCAATACTTCGGTACCTGTTACCTTGGGCATTTTTAAATCCAGCAGTATCACTTTGGGCTTATTTTCAATTTCCCTGCCGGCATAATTTCCTACGGCAAAAATGAATTCCAATGCTTCAGCTCCGTCTTTAAGATGTAGAATTTTGTTAGTTAGTCCATTTTTTTTCAATGCACGGATGGTCATTTCCGCATCGCTGGCATTATCTTCTACAATAAGAATTTCTATTTCGTCAATCATCGTATTATATTTTAGGAAGTGAAAAATAGAAAGTAGCTCCTTCGTTTAGCCGGCTTTCCGCCCATACCCTGCCGCCGTGCCTTGAAACTATACGCTTAACGATTGCCAGACCAACTCCTGTTCCTTCAAATTCATCATCAGAGTGCAATCTTTGAAACACGCCAAAAAGTTTGTCAGCATAACGCATGTCAAACCCGGCTCCGTTGTCTTTTACATAAAATACAATTTCATCGTTTACCACTTCGGAACCTATTTCTATTACTGCGGGAGCTTTGAATTTGGTATACTTGACTGCGTTTAAAATTAAGTTTACCCAAACTTGCTTAATAGCCACACTATCTGATTTGACGGAATGCAATTCTTTTATTTCAAACTCAATATTACGATAGTCACATTCATTTTTTAATTCATCCCAAAAATTCGTAACCATTTGATGCATAGAAACATTGGTTTTATTCAACTCTTTTCGCCCAACGCGCGAAAATTCAAGCAAATCGTCAATCAGCTGTCCCATTTTTTTACCATTGCTCATTATATTATTAATCAACCTGTTGGCCTCCCCATCTAACTGCTTACTGTAATCTTCCGATAGCATTTTGGCATATCCATGAACTGCCCTAAGCGGGGCCCGCAAATCGTGCGACACGGAATAAGAAAATGATTCGAGCTCTTTATTCATAAGGATAAGATTAGTGTTTGTGTTCTTCAAATCCTCATTTAGCCTGCTTAAGGCCAACTCCTGCTGATGGATTTTTATGAAAAATTTCACCTTATTAATCAGTATCTCTGGTTGAAAAGGTTTTGTTATAAAACTAAAAGCGCCCCGTTCGTAACCTTTAAATATGTTCGGGTTATCGGTATAAACCGCCGAAATGAAAATAAACGGCAGGCGCGACGTTTTCTCTTCTTCGCGCAAAATGCCGGCTAATTCATACCCATCCATTTCGGGCATTTGTACGTCGAGCAGGGCCAGGGCAAAGTCATGGTATAGCGTTGCCTTTAGGGCCTCGTTGCCGCTGTTAGCTTTTATAAGCTCAACATCCAGGTCTCTCAATACGGTTTCAAGGGCAACAAGGTTTTCAGGCCTGTCGTCTACAATTAATATTTTAGGTTTCTTGTTCATAGGTGCTTATTTGCTTAACCAAACTCTCATTAACGACAGCAACCGGTCTATATCTACCGGCTTGGCGATATAATCATTTGCCCCTGCATCAATACATTTTTGTTTGTCATCCTTCATAGCTTTGGCAGTAAGGGCTATGACAGGGAGTTTTTTAAATTTCAATTGTGCCCTTATTTTCTGCATTGCCTCGTAACCATCCATTACCGGCATCATGATGTCCATCAATATCAGGTCAATGCCGGATTGCATATTCAAGATGTCAAGGGCAATAACTCCATTTTCAGCTTTAACTATTTGCATACCTCTGTCCTTCAGCACCTTGGATAGGGCAAATACGTTTCGCATATCATCATCTACTATCAATATTTTTTTATTTAAAAAAATACTTTCCTTGTCGTACAATCCACTGATTATTTTTTGTTTTGACTCAGGCAGATTGCTTATGGTACGGTGCAGAAACAATGCGGTTTCATCTAAAAGCCTTTCTTCCGATTTTATCCCTTTTATGATAATGGTTTCGGTATACTTCTGCAATTCATCGTTTTCCTCTTTGCTAAGCTCCCTGCCGGTATAAATAATAATGGGGGGCATTTGTCCGTCTTTTATTTTTTCGAGCTTGTAAATCAGCTCAAAACCGCTCATATCGGGCAGGCCAAGGTCAAGCACAATGCAGTCAATATGGTTCTTTGCAAATACCGAAATAGCCTCACTACCGGTTGCCGCTTCAAAACAAAATACATCGCCGTTGCCTATTAATTTCCTCATGGCCTTCCGGGCGTTATCATTATCTTCAACAATCAGCAGGTTTTTCATTTTCCGGCTTATAAAACTTTCAATCCGGTTAAACGCGTCTTCTAATTGCTTTTTGTCAATTGGCTTGGTAAGAAACTCAACCGCCCCCTCTTTAATAGGTTCCATCGTGCGCTCATCTACCGAAACAATGTGCACCGGAATGTGCCTGGTGGCGGGGTTTGCTTTAAGCTCGGCAAGCACCTTGCGCCCATCCATGCCCGGTAAATCAAGATCGAGGATAATAGCCTGGGGTTTATATTTTTCAGCCAATAGCAAACCATCTTCGCCACTTGCTGCGGCAAGGCACTTAAATCCTTTATTGTGGGCCTGCGTTAAAAGTATTTTGGCAAACTTCAAATCATCTTCAATAATCAGTAATACCTTGTCATCGGCTTCAAGCTCAAGCCGGTCATCGGCAATGGTAGGGTAATTGTAAAAATTAGTAGTTCCGCTAAACACCGGTGTTGCTTTATTTAAGGCCTCATCGGGTGCCGATGTTTTTTGTTCATGGTACTGCGTGTGCAGTTCAACCGGTAGAATGATGGTAAATACCGACCCCTCATTTACTTTACTGGTTAACTTTATTTCACCACCCAGCAGTTTTACCAGCTCGCGCGATATGGATAAGCCCAGCCCTGTGCCACCGTATTTTCGCGAGGTACTTCCGTCGCCCTGGTGGAAGGCTTCGAAAATGGCCATTTGCTTTTCTTCAGGTACGCCTATACCCGTATCTTTTACCGCTATTGCTATCCTGTTTTCGCCCTCGCTTTGGATAGTAACTTGTATAGAGCCATTTTCAGTAAATTTTATTGCGTTCGACATCAGGTTTTTGATAATCTGGTCGAGCCGTTTTGAGTCGGTCCGGATAGCCTCTGGCAGCCCGTTTTGCAGGGTTACTGTAAAGCCCAGCCCTTTCTTATCAGTTTGGTGTTTAAAATTGCGGGTAAGTTCATTGGCAAACTGTTTTAATGTTAACCGCTCAACGCTCAACGTCATCTTGCCGGCTTCTATTTTCGAAAGGTCCAGCACTTCGTTAATCAGCACCAACAGGTCCTGGCCGCTGTTATAGATAATTTCGGCACTCTCCACCTGGTCGGTTGTAAGGTTTTTCTTTTTGTTATCAGACAAATCTTTCGAAAGGATAAGCAAACTGTTGAGTGGCGTTCTTAGCTCGTGCGACATGTTCGCAAGAAATTCGGATTTATACTTGCTACTTATTTCCAGTTGTTTGGTTTTTTGCTCAATATCGGCCCGCGAAAGTTCTACTTCCTTGTTCTTTAATTCCAGCGATTGGGTTTGTTCTTCCAGCTCCTCGTTAGTCATTTGCAATTCTTCCTGTTGCTGTTTCAGGTTTTGCGATTGCTCTTCCAGTTCTTCATTTGCCTGCCTTAATTCCTCCTGCTGGGCTTGCAGTTCTTCGCTTTGCGTTCTGGTTTCTTCCAGTAATTCCTGTATACGCTTCCTGGCAATGGCAGAATTTACACTTATTCCAATGCTTTCCATCGAGGAATTGATAAATTCCTTTTCCGTTTTGCTAAACGGCGTCAGTTTGCCGGTTTCTATTGCCCCCATCGTTTTTCCCTCAAAGCTGAATGGGGTGATAATAAGATGCGCTGGCTTTGCATTCAATACCGATGAGGTTATTCGCATTTGCTGATCCTGCACATTCGCCAGTTCAATCTGCTTTCCTTCAACAACAACCTGGCCAATAAGGCCCTCGCCCGGCAGAAAACTTTTTTTGATATCCGCTCCTGAGGACGAGGCATATTGCCCGACCAGTTCAAGTTCCTTTTCATCATTGTTGTACAAATAGATGGTTCCTATATTGGCATGTAAATAGTTGCATAAAAAAGTTACAGTGTTGCCGGCTAACTCCTCAATGCCCTGGTCGCCACTGAGCCTTTCATTAAGCTGGTTTTTCCCCATGGTTAGCCAGTTGTGCTTTTCGTTTTCTGCACTCGTTTCGCGTAGCGAAACAGCCATTGTTTTAAGTGAGTTGCCCAGTTCGTCCTTATCAGATCTCGGCACAATATCGAGTGCATAATTTCCTGACGCTACCTCATTGGCGCTTTGGGTTACTTCGCGAAAGCTTTCATTGATATTTATCAGCGAATTGAAAATGAGCCTGAGCTCGTCATTGGAATTATCTGCCATTTTATACCCTGCATATTCCCTGCTTGAAATTTTTTCGGCCTCGCCGGCTATAAACAAAATTCTTTTCGAGATACTTTGAATAATCCAATAAGAAATGCCCCCTGTTACTAACAGGCTAATGATGACCAAAGCAATTACCAAATTCAGGGTAGATGCATAACTTTCGTCGCTCAGCTTTTTATCTAAAGCCATCGCTTCGTTATTATATTGAATCACGTCTTCCATTTGAGTAATTGCCCTATCGCGGAACTGCAGTGCCCGGCCAGAAGAAAGCTGGAAAGCATCTTCCTCCTTGTTTTTCATGGATAGGTCAATGATTTCAGCAAGTACAGGCTGAAAATTCACCCAACTGGTTTTTAATTCATTTACAATTGGTTTTTTTTGATCGGATGCTAACTCGTAAAGTTCAGGAAGTTTTTTGTTCACCAGGGTTACCTGGATACCCATCAGGTTCTTAAAATCATTTTTTTTGATCGGGTCTCTTTCCATGATCATATTTTTTTCATACCGCGCAACATTCAATATGGCAATCAGGACCTCATTGGAAAGATTTACCCTCCTGGCTGAAATGTCAACTATACTATTTAATCTTTTATCAGCTTCTGATAATTTATTTGACAGAAGTACTGCTTCCAGAAGAAGCAGGATAATAACGGTGCCGAAACCCAGTAACAATTTTGTGCGGATAGTTAAATTCATATTTTTTATATTTTATTTTTATTATTTATTTCCAGTAACAGGGCAACTATTTCGGACAGGGGTAAAACGTAATCTACTTGCATGGCCGCAATTGCCGAAGCGGGCATAAAACCTGATTCGGCAGTATCCGGGTCCTGCACAATTACAAGGCCCCCTTTTTCTTTTATTCTTTTTAATCCTTTAGTACCATCGCTGCTGGAGCCTGTAAGGACAATGCCTATTAGTTTATCCTTATAAACTTCGGCAGCGGTTTCAAAAAGCACATCAACCGATGGCCGCGCGTAATTAACCCGCTCATCAATACTCAGTTCAAAACATTTATCCCTTCCTACCAGCAGGTGGTAATTGGCAGGGGCAAAGTAGATAGTACCTTTTTCTATCTTTTCTTTTTCATCTGCCTCCTTTATCCTCAACCGGCCGCCCAATAAGTTCAGCCATGTCCCGTCCGAGTGGGCCCCAACGTGTTGAACGATTACCACCGGAATATCAAAATTTTCGGGCAGGCCTGCTATAAAAACCCTCAACGCATTTAACCCCCCGGACGAAACCCCGATTACTATTGCCTCATATCTGCGTTGGCCAAACATATGTTAATTAATTTAATACTTTTTTTTAAAAATTTTTTGTTTTTTATCTATTTCCGAGTATTTCCCTGCAAAATCGCTGAAGCGCAAACTTTCTTTTGTTCCCAAACAAAGCAGCCCGCCGTTAATAAGGCTGTTAAAAAAAAGCGCATGCACCCGGTTCTGCAGCTCTTTTTCAAAATATATCAAAACGTTGCGGCACATAACCATGTGCACTTCGGCAAATACGCCGTCGGTAACCAGGTTATGGTTTGCCCAAACAATATTTTTTTTGAGCGACTGGCCCATAACGGCCATATTATATTTTGAAGTATAATAATTTGAAAAGGATTCCTGGCCGCCCGATTTTTGATAATTGTATGTGTAATCTTTTATCATTTCGGCTGAAAAAATTCCTTCCCTGGCCCGGTCCAGCGCTTGTTGGTTAAAATCGGTTGCGTAAATAGTGGTGCGGTCGTATAATCCCTCTTCCTGTAACAGGATGGCCATGGAATACGCTTCCTCGCCCGTTGAGCAGCCCGCGTGCCATATTTTAATGAATGAATAGGTTTTAAGAATGGGTATTATTTTTTCGCGCACCGCCTGGTAAAAATCCGGGTCGCGGAACATTTCGCTTACTGTAATGGAAAAGTCCTGTAGTAATAGCGCCGCAAATTTTTCATCGTGCCGCACTTTATGTTCCAATTCCGAAACACTTTTCAGTCCTGATAAAGCCAACCGGTTCATTACCCTTCGTCTTATATGTGCTTCTGAGTATTGCCTGAAATCGTAACCATACTGATGGTAAATTGCATCCAGCAATAGTGCTATATCAGTATCTTCACTATCAAAGGCCATATAATGAGAGGTTAATTGGTATTATTTTGTGTTTCGAAATCGGGTGAATAACAACATACTTTTGTTCTAAACAAAATAGTATACAATTTATTTTATTTTATTTTATTATTTGTTACAACACACATCTTGCCTCCATAAACACAAACACAATGGAAGCAATAGAATTCGTTATCCGTTATCCAGATTACGTTGAGCAGCTTGAAAAAGTAATAAAGCCGGAATATCAACCAGCTATAACGAAACTGAAAGAACCGGACCCGCACGATATTGTAAGGCCAGAGCATTATTTCAACAGCGAAGCGGAGGCAGTAGGGGAGGTGTTCAGGTTATTCCTCAGGCAAATTGGGCAACTCCGTTGACCTATTGGAAAAGCCGGTCTCAAAAATCATCTAAGGCCGGTGCCAATTGAGCATCGCTTTATAAAACTATCAAAACCTTTGCGCAATGCCTAAAGTCATGAATCGTAATGCGTTAGCCCAGATAAGATGTGGTCAACAATGTCATTAACTTAGGGAAATTGACCACTAAGGCACTAAGAACCACTTAGAATTAGAAGAAATATTCAAAAACCGATTTAATAGACCATGCTACTGGCTGATGTTTCCTTTTGGTATTATATTGGAGTAGTTTAAAAAGATCTTAGTGTAACTTAGTGTTCTTCGTGCCTTAGTAAAACTGTCAAAATAACTTGCCCCATTAAGGATAGATTCGATAGTTGAGTTCAGGGATTGTAGGATGATGTCGGATTCTTTTTGGGTCGATGTCCCCTTTTTCAACCTTTATTCCT
>Ga0182030_10004902_pt1 | contig 28569 bp, 22 predicted proteins | sample 812S3MmetaG_FD_121299 | JGI IMG/M metagenome (GOLD analysis project Ga0182030, IMG submission 121299) | Permafrost microbial communities from Stordalen Mire, Sweden - 812S3M metaG (Illumina Assembly) | ecosystem: Environmental > Terrestrial > Soil > Wetlands > Permafrost | place: Sweden... | reverse complement strand
CTTCGTGCCTTCGTGGTGAAAAATTCTTGCCACACACGATGGCGCCCGGGCGATGGCCCGAACCACGGCGGTTCGCTTTACGTCTCATGTCGGCCCCCTTCACAACCCTGGGGTTCCGGTGCGAAGGAACGTCCCCACCCGGGTCGCGTTAAGCCGTGACGATCGTCTATCAACCGGAATGCGCCGCTTCCCCTTCCTCCGCCGGACCGCGGCTCTTCTGACGCTGTTCCTCAGTTTGGGGCAACATGCGCTCGCCGCCGATCCGCAACCTTACACAGTCGACCTGAAACCGACCGGCGATCCCGGCCTGGACGCGGCGCTCAAGGACAGTGCGACCCTCATCACGCTGCAGGACAAAGCGCCGGTTGGCGGGTTCGCATTGACGCAACGGGCCCGCGACGACGAAGCCCGCTTCCAGACCGCGTTGCGCGCTTACGGCCATTACGCCGGCAAGATCACGGTGACCGTCAACGCCATCCAACTGGACGATCCAGGCCTGCCGGACACCATCGACCGCGCCCCCGCCGCCCCACCGGTCCCGGTCGTCGTCACCATCGATCCCGGCCCGGTGTTCCGTCTTGGCCACGTGACCGTCACTGGCCCGCTGCCTCCTGGTTTCACACCCGCGCTGAGCATCGCCCAGGGCCAGCCCGCCATCGCGGCGAACGTGCTGGCGGCGCGGGATCAATTGCTCGGCGCGCTGCGGGAGGCCAGCTATCCGCTCGCCACGGTCACGCTGCCGGACGCCCTGCTGCATCGTGACCGACGCACCATCGACGTCGCGTTCCTGGTCGCCACCGGCCCCCGCGCCGACCTGGGCGCCATCCGCTTCACCGGCCTGCGCGACGTGAGCGAGGCCTTCATGCGCCGCCGCCTGCTGCTTGCGCCTGGTCAACCGTTCAGCCCCTCCGAGATCGAAAAAGCCCGCGAGGACCTGCTGTCCCTGGGCGTCTTCGCGTCGGTCCGCATCGTTCCGGCTGAACAACTCGACGCGAACGGCGATCTGCCGTTGCAGGTCGATGTCGAGGAACAGAAGCGCCACGCCGTCGATCTCGGCGCCGCGTATTCCACCGATCTGGGGGCCAGCCTCACCGCCGCCTGGCACCATCGCAACCTGTTCGGCGGCGCCGAGCAACTCAACATCTCCGGCGCCATTCAACTGGGCGGCGACGCGACCACCAAACCGGGTGGCCAACTGACCGCGCAGTTCATCAGGCCGAGTTTCCTGGCGCACGACCAGCAGTTGGAAATCAGCCTGAGCGCGATCGACCAGAGTCTGATCCCCTACGACCAGAAGGCCCTGATCCAGCGCATCGGGGTCACGCGGAAGCTCTCGCCGCACTGGTCGCTCCAGGTCGGATTGATGGCGGAGGAGGAACAAATCACCCAGGAGGGCGCCGAACGGCCCTACGCGCTCGTGGGCGTGCCCGTAACGTTGAAATTCGACACCACGAAAAGCCTGCTCGACCCGGCGAACGGCGTGCGCGCGGCGCTGTCGGTCACGCCGACCCGGTCGTTCATCAATCCAGGCGGGTTTTACGCGATCACGCAACTCTCGGGCTCGACTTACTTCGATCTGGAAGGTAACGGCCGCGGCGTGCTGGCATTGCGTGGCCTGGTGGCGCAGGCGTCCGGGGTTGGCGTGTTCGGCCTGCCGCCGGATCAGCGGCTGTACGCCGGAGGCAGCGCCACCGTCCGAGGTTTCCGCTACCAGTCGATCGGACCGATGTTCCCCGACGGCAAGCCCACCGGCGCCACCGCCGTGTCCGCCGGTTCCGTGGAGTTCCGCCAGCGTTTCCTGGAAAGCTGGGGCGCGGCGGTGTTCGTCGATGCCGGCCAGGCCAGCGCCGACGGCAAGCCGTTCACCGAAAGCTGGCGCGTCGGTGCCGGCGCCGGCCTGCGCTATTACACCTCGATCGGACCCATCCGGCTGGATTTCGCCGTGCCGGTGAACCGTGAACCAGGAGGCGATTCGTTCGAGGTGTATATCGGGATTGGACAGGCTTTCTGATGCGCTGTCGCCCCTTGCGCATCAGGACAGCCGCCCGGCGAGGTCGAAATGACCCCCACCGTCCTGCTCGGGCTCGACCCGAGCATCCGTGCAAGCCCCCCGAGTGTCGAAATTGTTCTCGGTGCGCGTTGCGAGCGATGGGGTACGCTCCTTCCATCGTCATGGTCCGGCTCGACCGGGCCATCCGCACAATCACACCGGTGAGAGCGATTCTGGAGACACCGATGATCCGGTCGAGCCGGACCATGACGAGTGACGAACGGAGCCGTTCCATCCTTGACGCCATTGTAGCGCCAACGGGATCAAGCCCGGGCATGACGATAAAGCGAAGAACCCGCGCTGGACAGCGGTTGTCCTGATGCCCATGCGCTGTCGCCCCTTCGGATGCTCTGGCTCATGACGGCCCGAATTTTCCGCGGCGTCGCCTGTTTGCTGGCCGTGCTGGCCGGAGTTCCGCTGCTTTTGGCGGTGGTGGTGCTGATCGGCGCCAATACCCCGCCGGGTCGGCGCTTGATCGAGACGCTGACCGCCTCGCTGACCCACGGGACGGTGCGGATGGAAGGCCTCGCGGGCCGCTTTCCCGACGCGTTGCGGGTTGGGCGGCTGGACCTGGCGGATGCCGACGGAATCTGGCTCACGATCGATGACGCCGACCTGGATTGGTCGCCGCGGCGCCTGGTGGGGGGCCAACTTCTGATCGACACCCTGAACGCCGGTCGCGTGACGGTCGTCCGGTTGCCCTCCGCCTCGTCTGGCGAGTCATCCGGCGAGACCAGCCTGCCCCCATTGCGGCTGGCACTGTCCCATTTGCGCATCGAGCGGCTTGAGGTGGCTTCGGCTGTGGCGGGCCGGCCACTCGTCTTGACCGTGGCCGGGTCAGGGGCGTTCGCCGCGCCGGACACAGGAGAGGCGCACCTGGCGGTCATAGCGTTGGCGCCCGCTGACAGGGCGCCCGCTGAGGCGGCGCCAAACGGGACGACGGCGAAAGGGGCGACGACGAAAGGGACGACGGTGGAGGGCGCCGCGGCGGAGCACGGGGTTCCCGATCATTACGTGGCTGAGGTGGCGATGTACGGGGCGCGCGTGCACGCATCGCTCTCGGTGGTCGAGGGGCCGAAAGGGCTGCTCGCCGGCCTTGCCAACCTGCCGGACCTTGGCGCGATCGGGATCGCGATGTCGGCGGACGGTCCGACCGACGCGCTGGCCACGAACGCCACGATCGTGGCGGGGGATTTGCGCGGCAGCCTGAACGGCACGGTCGATTTGCGAAATCGCGGGGCGAATCTGGCGGTGTCCGCGACCGCGCCCGCGATGACACCGCGGCCGGGCATGGGTTGGTCGTCGATCCAACTACAGGGCACCGTGCATGGCCCGTTCGCGCGGCCGGAGGCGTCGGGCACCCTGGCGGCCGACCGGCTGACCGCGGCCGGAGCCTCGATCGGCGCCGTGCGCGCGACCGTCGCGGGGGCGGCGGACGGCAACGTCGAACTCCACGCCACGGTCGATGGCATCCACCTACCGGGCCCATCCCCGGATATTTTGGCGAGCGGCCCGCTGACGCTGGACGCGACCGCGCATCTGACCCTGGCCACGCAACCCGTCGCGTTCACCCTTCAGCACACGTTGTTTTCCGCCCAGGGCACGGCGGAGATCGCGGGGGAGCGAGGACATGTGAAGGTGACGGTCCCCGATCTCGCGCCGCTCGCGGCGATCGGCGGGATCGATCTGCGCGGCCAGACCGCGCTCGACATCGACGCGTCGCGGAGCAACGGCGCGATCGAGGTGGCGGTGAAAGGTGGGATCGGGATCACCGGCGGCATCGATCCGGCACCGGCGATCGTCGGTCTCAATGGCTCGATCGATCTGGCCGCCACGCTGCGTGGCGAGGACGTCACGGTGACCCGCCTGACGCTGACCGGCGGCGCGTTCGACGCATCGGCCAACGGGACCTTTGCCGGGGGCCAGGTCAACGCCGACTGGAATTTGGCGCTGACCGACCTGAGCGCGGTCCGCCCCGGGATATCGGGCCAGGCCGAAGGCCACGGCCATGTCGGTGGCCCGCCGGACGCTCTGGCCGTGACCGCCGACCTGACCGGCGACGTCTCCGGCCAGGGGAGCCAGCAGGGGAACCACGTGGATCAGATTTCGGCGCGACTGAGCCTCACGGGACTGCCGAACACCCCATCGGGACAGGTGACCGCGCAAGGCACCGTTCTGGGCGCGCCGCTGTCGGTCGCCATAGCCGCCGAGCGCCACGACGGCGACCTGCGTTTCGTCATCGACAGCGCCGCCTGGAAGAGCCTGACGGCCGGGGGCACGCTGGACCTCGCGGCGGGCGCGACGTTGCCAACGGGCAAGATCACGTTGGCGATGCCGCGGCTGGCGGACCTCGCGCCGCTGTTCGGGCAACCGATCGTGGGCAGCCTGTCCGCTTCGGTGGACGCCGTGCCCGAAGCCACCCGGATCACGGCCGTGATCACCGGCGCGAGCTTGCCGGGCACCGCGTCGGTCGCGAAATCCACGCTTCAGGCGACGATCACTGATCCGGGCGGCAATCCGGTTGTCGATGGCTCGCTGGCGCTGGATGGTTTGACCGCCAATGGCCTGCGCGCCACGGCCCGGATGACCGCCGCCGGTCCGCTGAAAGCTGTCGTGTTGACACTCACCGCCGAGACGCCGGATTTGCATGGCGCACCCGCCCGGCTTCAAGGCGCGGGCCGGCTGGATACCTCGGCCCGCACGCTGTCCCTGGCTTCATTGCGCGGGTACTGGGCGCGCGAGACGGTCAATCTGCTCGCCCCTGCTAAGATCGGTTTCGCGCGCGGCGTCTCGGTTGATCGGCTGGCTCTGGGCTTTCGTCAGGGCACGCTCGATCTGGCTGGCGGCGTCGGCTCGGGGCGCACGGCGGACGCGCTGGATCTGCGAGCGACTCTGGCCAACCTCCCGGCGGATATTTTCGCCATCGCCGCGCCCGCGTTCGCGGCTGACGGAACGATCGCGGGAGAGGCGCGGCTGACCGGGACCACCGCCCGTCCCGCGGGGACCGTCCGTCTCACCGCGTCACGTGTGAGACTGCGTTCCGGGTCGGGCAGGGCGTTGCCGCCGGCCAATGTGACGGTCGCCGCGACGCTGGCGGGAACGACCGCGCGGCTGGACGCCAGGCTTGGCGCCGGGACGTCGAATGTCACGCTGACCGGCGTGGTTCCTACCGCGTTCATCGGCCCGTTGGATCTGCGGGTTGGCGGCGCGATCGATGTAGCGATGGTCAATCCGCTGATCCAGGCTCAGGGAATGAGTGCGCGCGGCATGCTTGACCTGGCGGTGGGGATCGGCGGCACGGTGGCTCGGCCGCGCACCAGCGGCACGGTGCGCATGTCTGGCGGCGATTTCCAGGATGTCAGCCTGGGCGTGCACATCACGTCCATCGCCGCGACGATCCTGGCTGACGGAGACACGATCCGGATCGAACGGTTCACCGGCGCGGCCGGCACCGGGACGGTCTCCGCCGCCGGAACGATCGGCCTCGCCGGAGGGCTGACCGCGATGCCCGCCGTCGATCTGACGCTGAAGGCCAACGATGCCCGCCTGTTGGCGACCGACCTGGCGACCGCGATGGCCGACGCCGATCTGTCGGTGCGCGGCGCGGCCGGTGGCTCGCTGACGTTGGGTGGCACCCTGCGGGTCAGCGAAGCCGAAATCCAGGTGCCGGAGAAACTGCCGCCCACCATCGCGGTATTGCCGGTGCGTGACGCCAATGCTCCGCCGCCGAAACCAGCGCAGCCGGCCTCCGCGATGCCGGACATCGCCTTGAACCTGACGCTGGACGCGCCGGCGCGCGTCTACATCCGCGGCCGCGGCGTGGACGCCGAACTGGGCGGCCGGATCGTGTTCGCGGGCACGGCGGCCAATCCCCTGCCTCAGGGCGGGTTACACCTGCGGCGCGGCACCTTCGCCATCGTCGGGCAGACGCTGAACATGACGGACGGCACGATCGATTTCTCTGGCGCGGGCCTGACCAATCCGCAACTGAAACTGGTCGCCACCTCCGTGACGGCGGCGCTGACCGCCACGCTGACCATCAGCGGCGACGTGAAGAACCCGAAGATCGTGCTGTCCAGCGTGCCCGAACTGCCACAGGACGAGATCCTGTCGCAGTTGCTGTTCAACTCCAGCAAATCCTCGCTGACGCCGTTCCAGTTGGCGGAAATCGCCTCCGCGCTGGCGTCGTTGTCTGGGATCGGGTCCCCGATCGGCGATCCGCTGGAGAAATTGCGCACCAGTCTGGGACTGGATCAGTTGTCCGTCGGGAGCGACTCGAGCGGTGGCGCGTCGTTGCAGGCCGGACGTTATATCGCGCCGAGGGTGCGGCTGGGTGCTTCGCAGAGCGTCTCCGGCGGCGACACGCAGGCGACGGTGCAGATCGATATCACCAAGGGCCTGAAGTTGGAGACGACCGCGGGAACGGCGTCATCGGCGGCGACCGCCGCGGGCAGCACCAATGGCGCGTCGATCGGATTGAAGTACCAGTTCCAGTATTGAAGGTGATGGCATTTCGATCCGTTCTTCAATCGTCATGGTCCGGCTCGACCGGACCATCGGTCGAAGCACAGGGATTGCCGCCGATGAGCCTGCTCAATGCGGGGTTCGTTACTGTGCCGACTTTCCGCCATCGACCGAAACGATCTGGCCGGTGACGAACGACGCCTGATCGGAGGCGAGAAACACGATCGCGCGGGCGATTTCCTCCGGCGCGCCGGCGCGCTTCAGCGGCACGCCCGCGACCAGGCCCGCCTTACGGCCGGCGTCGCCGGTGAAACGATTGAGCATCTCCGTCTCGACCGGGCCGGGCGCGACGGCGTTCACACGGACGCCATGCGCCGCGCCTTCCAGCGCCGCGGACTTCGTCAGGCCTTCCACCGCGTGCTTGCTGGCGGTGTAGATCGACGCGCCCGGCGCGCCCTTGTGTCCCATCGTGGAGGAGATGTTGATGATGCTGCCGTGGCCTCGCGCCAGCATGACGCGCATCTCGTGCTTCATGCTCAGCACGGTGCCGAGGACGTTGGTGTCGAAGGTGGCGGCGTAGCTTTCGGCGGTTTGCTCGGTGACCGGGCCGGGTTTGCCTTCGGTGCCGGCGTTGTTGACGGCCACGTCCAGGTGGCCGAAGCGGGAGACGGTGCGATCGATCAGGTCGCGCACGGCGTCATCGTCGCGCACGTCGGCGCGAATATACGCGGCGGATCCGCTCAGCGCGTTGAGTTCGGCGGCCAGCGCCTGACCCGCGTCATCGCGGCGGCCGGAGATGACGACACTGGCGCCGGCGCGGGCGAACGCCAGAGCGGTGGCGCGGCCGATGCCGGTGAGGGCGCCGGTGATCAGAACAACCTGGTCGGTCATGGAAAACACTCCTCGATCGTGTTTGGGTATCGCACCGCCAAGGTGGATTTGCCCGGTTTGGCGCCGAAAGCGCCGTGTGGCTGCTCAATTAGGGTGATCTGGCGCGGCGGAAAAAGACTTTGTAAGCTTCGGGCCATACCTGGAAAGCATGGCCGGCAATGGAGCTTCGCCACCTGCGCTATTTCGTCGCGGTCGCCGAGGAAGGCAACTTCACGCGTGCCGCGGAACAGCGGCTGCACACCGCGCAGCCGTCTCTGAGCCGGCAGATCCGCGATCTGGAAACGGAATTAGGTGCCCAACTGATTGTCCGAGGTCCGCGCGAGCTGGAACTGACCCCGGCGGGACGGATGTTGCTGGATCACGCGCGAGTGATTTTGTCGCAGGTCGAAGTGGCGCGGGAGGCAACGCGCCGCGCCGCGCGGCCGGCCCGGACCCCATTCGTCGTCGGTTTCCTGACTGGCTATGAAATGGAGTGGTTGCCCAGGATCATGGAGACATTGCGTGATGAGCTGTTGAACACGGAGTTGATTATTCACAGCGCGTCGTCACCGGAACTGATGCGAGGATTGTCAGATGGGCGCGTCGATGTGGCGTTTCTGCGTCCGGGCGACGAAACGGGCGGGTTGGCTTTTAAGGTGATCGCCCATGAGGAATTGTTCGTGCTGGTGCCGTCCGGCCATCGGTTGTCGTCGAACGGTGGCGTCGCGATCGGCGAGCTCGCGCGAGAAAACTTCATAAATTTCACCAAGGCGTTCGCTCCGGCGTTACGGCGCGTTATCGACGATTATCTGTCGCGGTCAGGGCTTTCCCTTGTCCCGACACATGAAGCGGAAACGCTGCCGATGGTGATCTCGTTGGTGCTGTCGACCGGTGGGGTTACGTTGCTGCCGGCCTATGCACGGCGGCTGCTGCCGCCTTCGGTGGTGGGTGTCGATCTGCGCGGATCGGTGCCGTCGATTCCGTTGGCGATCGGTTACAACACCGCGAATACGGCGCGACTGTCGCGGCTTGTGCTGGAACGCGCGGACGCGTTCATCGCACGGGCGCGATGAACGCTGTCCAGCAATCTCAATCCGGCGAGATCAGCCGTTGATTCGGAAAGTAGGTCCGATATCCCGCCGCATCGTGAGTCAGCAACGAATAATCGGCGACCGGGTTAGCGCCATGATCGCGTCGGTCGTCATCGCGACATCGCCGCGACCGCGCGAATGGGCGACCAGGCGCGCCCCGCGGCCGTCCTTGGTCCGCTTCGCGGCGGGAACAATCCGTACGACTTCGCCGTCGAATTCGAAATCGACTTCCGTGTTCGGCGACAGGCCGGCCTGTCGCCGAATTTTGACCGGGATGGTCACCCGGCCCCTGGACGCGATGCGCATGACAACGTCCTTACTCTATCAGCGCCCCGCGACCGCTGGTTTGACGCCTTCCTCTATCCGCTGGCTCAGATCCTCTACGCCACGCTGTACCAACTCCGTCCAATCGCTCTCGAAGATCGCCATGCCCTCGTGAGTCACGTGGCTGGTCACTGTCGTTGGGTCACGGCCCATGAGCCCCGCGCCACGCAAGGTTAGCGCCCCCTTGAAGTCGATGCGCACGGATGCGAAACCGTGCCAGAACCAGGACCAAAATTGGGTGATCTCGATATTGAGCGGGGTGGCCGTGGTGTAATGCGGTGAACCCGCCTCGACCACGGTGTAACCCTTGCCGGCGAGCGCCTTCCACGCCGCCGCGCGAACCAGGGCCGCCACTGACTGCCCGGGCGGCAACAGGATGTCACCCAACGCCATCCCGAAGCCACCCCGTTTCCGGGCCACCGCACGCGTGGTGATGCTGGGATCGGTAATCTCGGATGCGTTCTGAAGGGATGGTGTTCTGGCGTCGTCCCGCCTGGTCTCAAACCTCCGTGAATCATCAACGGAAATAATCTTTGCGTACGCGCCACCAACCGGATTGACCGCGCCGGGGGGTGTGACCTCGACCGTCGATCGACCAACGGCGCAGCCAGACAGAAGGAGCACGAGAAGCGCCGGCCACAAAACCGCGCGGGGATGTCGAGTAGCGTTCATGTTGCTGATCCCCCCTGTCGGGAGATTATGACTTGCGCTGCATGAAGCGACTGTCGTGCCATCGCGGTCTGTTGAGGTTCCCGACATCCTTCGCCGGGCGCCCCCACTGTCCGAAGCGGCCAAACCGCGTTCGACGACCCATCGTTTCGGTAGAACCTCGAATCTCTGGCGGTGTTGGATCGTTTCATAGCGCGGTCCCCGCGGTCGTAATGGGGTCTGTCCTCGTTCGACCATGTCACGCGGTCGGGATCGGTGAGTGACCGTGGCCCAGAAAGAAAGAATTTACCTGGGAGACGCAGAGAGGCAGAGGACGTTGAGCTTCCCGTTGGGCCAGCTTATCAGTATTCGAATGATGCGGCACCCTCTGTATCCCAGTTAATGGCACGCGAACGCCGGTCCGGAATCTCAGCGTCCTCTGCGCCTCTGCGTCTCATGCTTTAAAATACTTACTTGCTTCACGGCGTCCACGCCGCGGCGCGGTCTTTGACAGTGTCCCTCGCGGCGGCATTGTCCACCATGGGAGCGAGACCTCTCCTTTTGTTTTCAAAGGCATGTTTTCGGGCAGACCTCTGGAGTCTCTCTGGAATCATTTAATTGAAAAGTGAGGAGAGCGCCAATCCCATCGGTATGTTTACGGATCGGATATTGGTCCCAGGGCATCTGCGTGCATCGGCGTTCATCCCTTTCTTATCCGCGGTAAAGTCCTTTGCCGATCCAAACACCAGAGGTCGGTTCACAAAAAAGAATTTTAACGCGAATAAGAAAGGGATGAACGCGGATATGCAGTCCCGCTTCGAACCGTTCCGAGTAGTAGGACGTCATCGGCCGGAAGACAAGCCGGGCGAACCTGAAACGTTCGCCCGGCCCGGTCGTGAACTTCGCCCTCAGGCGGCTTTCTTACGGTTCTTCTCCACCCAGCCATCCACCAAAGCCACCGTGTTATCGATCGCCTCCAACCGCTTGCCGCGGCCTGCCGCGATGGTTTGCACCAACCGATCAACCCGCTCGATATTCGGCGCGCCATTCGCCAAAGCCCGCGCCGCGCTCGACGGCGTAAGCAACGACAGCGCCGCCTGGGCATATTTCTCAAACGGAACGAGGTCGCGCGGATCGGCGCCCAGAGACACATTCAGATCGAACACCCAGTTGTACACGGCGCGAGTCGCCTCCGGATCGCTGTGCACCGCGTCCTTGATCGAGCGCATGCCATCCGCCTGCACGCAACGATAATTCCCCGCCAGCAGCATCGACCACTTCGCCAGCGGAACGAACACCGACTCGTGAACTTTCAACTTCACCGGCAATTCGATTGTCTCGCCGCCGGTTTCGAACCGTGCCGCTTCGATATCCGCCTGGAGCTGACGCAGGATCGCGGTATCCGCGTCCGAAACGAAGCGCGCCGACTTGAAGTTGGTGGGCAACCGCACCTGCAGCACGTTGACTTTGTCCTCGGGCGGCCGGAACGCCTGCGGATCGGGACTGCACAAGGTAATCGTCGCCGGATTGAAACCATCCCACACCGAGGCGTCGGTATAGCAACCGCGGATCGCCGCGGCATCGATTTCCGGAATGCGTTTCAGGTACGGCAGTGGCGGCATGTTCATGATCGACATGCAGGGCACCCGCGATTTCGCCACGGAGTCCAGCAACTCCCGCACGCCCGGCGACCGGTATTGCGGCTCCTGCATCGCCAGCACGACCAGATCGTAGCGCGACGGATCGACCCCCGCCGGGCCGCCGGCCGTCAGCTTGCCTGGCAGCGCGCGAGAGTTCACCTCCACCAGCCCCTCGCGGCCTTTGACCGGCATGCGCACGATGGCGCCCTCGGCGTTGATCAGGTCGGCTTCCGCCGGCAAACAGATCAGGTGAGACGAATGACCGGCGAGCCCCAGTTTGGTGGCCAGCAACGATCCGTACGACGCGCCCATGATGAGCACGTTGTATTTTTTGGACATTTTTATCTCCCTCCGGCCCGACCGCGGTTGTTCGCGTCGCGCCGGTTGCTCGGTTTGGCGGCCTTGGTGGCCGCGCTGACCGGTATCTCAGGACCTTATTGGGCCTCGCCGCAAGGGGAAACTTTGGCCAGGCGAGATGCGAGGGGCGCGGTCAGCATCCGCCGGCCGAATGGACGTCGCCGTCCCGGGCCATGCCACCGGCGAAAATCGGCGCGCGTGCGAGGCACGCACGTTCGGCCGCGGCGATGCCGAATTGAGTGTTCAAGGGGCCACGATCGGAACGCGATTTGATTTTTCGCGGCAATTCAGCTTTGCCAGGCCGACGAAAAGCGAGCCGATCTGGAATGGATTATCGCGGCCTGTTTGCCATGCCAGGGCTTTGGCCGGGGCGCCGTGCGCGCCGTCCAACCAGTAAACCCGCGAACGCGAAACCAAATAATCCGATCGATGCCGGCTCGGGGACGGTCGCCGCGTCAAGTGTGAAGCCGATGGTTTGGTCCAACGGGCCGCCTGGCGCGGTGGGAACGTCGATTTCAAGCGAACCCGTCCCGCCGAGGAACGCGGCCGTTTGAGTGAGATCGCCGGCGATGAGCGCGCCCGGGTTACTCAGATCGAGTGAAAAAGTCGCGGTGAACGCAGTATGGGTCGTCGGGAACTCGAGCGGGTCGATCGTCGATACCGTGTAATCGCTTGAGGTCACGCTGGCGGTCGCCGTCGAAGCGGCTCCCGCCGGCAGGGTGAACGTGTCACCGCTTGTCGTGTCGTCGAGCGTGGCGGAGAACGAACCGGTGATGTTGGAGGTATCGAAAGTGAACCTCCCGTTGACCGTGTCGCCTTCTGAAGAGCTGAAGCCATTGCTGGCGAAGTTGCTGGACGGGGAATCGTTCAGGGTTCCGGAGAAGGTCCCGTTTACTATCGCCGCCGCCGCCGTCCCTGGCGGCGATCCCATCCACAACGTCAATGGTAGCAACACCGCGGTACCCGCGGTGATTGACGACCGGTGCGCGGGCACGGTCGATTTGCTATCTCGCGCGGCAAGGCGCAACGCACAGGAGAACGGCATCATGGATGTAACCTCTGCGAAAGCCCTGTCGACGCGACAAGGGCAGGCACATTTGGTTCAGTGATGGCCAAAACGACGCGGGTAGCATCGAAAAATCATTTCGGAGGTCTTTTGACTCTTGTTGAATCGCTGAATCCACCGATGAGTCTGAGTAACACGAGAAGACGTATGTTCAAAGTGAATTATTCCCGGAAGCCAAATTAATTCCGCGAGTATTGGGTTCGTAACAGGTGGTGTAAAAAAGATTGTTCTTGGATTAAATAGAGCGCTCTGACCCGGCCGCGCATCGCATTTATCTTGCGATAATTCCCCCGGCGGCCCCGGTGGCTGCGAAATGGCTCAACCCGCCGGGCGATGCCAATCGGGCACTTAATTCCAGCGGCGTCCTCTGGACGACGCGCGACCTTGTGAAAATCATGCATTATGGAGACTTAACCGATGCTCCCGGCGGCCGCGCGCGACAACCCCACAATGATACGCGACGCGATCATATCGTTCATCGCCCGATCCGCCCTCGGGTCACCCTCGTTCGATGACCCGGCGATCAGCGCCAGGTCCGGCCGCCCGCGGACGTCGCCTGGACTGTGAGCATACGCCCTGTCGCTGGTGAGGCGTTCGGCGGCCTCGGCACCTGGCCGAGTGGCACCGGACCGCGGCCCCGAAATGCCGCCGATGTATCGCCGCGGGACACACAGGGCCGCCAGATGAGGCGTAACGGCGCGGCGTCGGTCGGCCATCGATAAACCGCCCCCCGGCGATCCCCCCCGGCGATCCCCCCTGGCGGTCCCCCAGGGCAGGATGCTGTCTTGTTGGGCAATGCGGCCCCCGCCACGCGGGAACGTTGACGGGCTCATTTTCCGCCCCGTGCGAGAGGTTTCGAATCGTTGTTCGCAACGGTTGCATGCGGCATGGCCATGTTCCGCCGCCGATGCTACAAATATATGCATTATATATTTTAATTCTCGATTTCATATACTTCCTGGCTCCCAGGAACGGGCCTCCGCGCTTCGATCAGGAAAAAATATATAGCTATTATAATGGGTTACATACGAATTTGCGAACGTCTCCCTGGTTGGCACGATTGTTGATATATACGCCCCGACCCGCCCCAATCGGAGGCGGCCAGGGGAGACCACGATGCGACCCTCAACAAACAGAGGCAGCCGGGCATGAAACTAATCATGGCCATTATTAAACCGTTCAAACTCGACGAGGTCCGCGACGCGCTGACACCGCTCGGTGTGCAAGGCCTGACGGTGACCGAGGTCAAAGGCTTCGGCCGGCAGAAGGGCCAGACCGAGATCTACCGCGGCGCGGAGTACCAGGTCAGCTACCTGCCAAAAGTCAAAATCGAAATCGCTATCGCTGACGACATGGTCGATGCCGTGATGGAGGCGATCTCCAAGGCCGCCAACACCGACAAGATCGGCGACGGCAAGATTTTCGTGCTCGATGTCGAACGAGCGATGCGCATCCGCACCGGTGAAACCGATATCGCCGCGCTTTGAAACGACGCACCGCCCGGAAAGACAAACCAGAGGATTCCAATGATGAAACGATCCCACCCCACATGGGGGTTGGCCGTCCTGTTGCCCGCCCTGTTGCTCGCCGTGCCGGCTTTCGCGGACGATGCGCCACCGAAACTCGATTCCGGCGATACCGCCTGGATGCTGGCCAGCACCGCGCTGGTGTTGCTGATGACCATTCCCGGCCTCGCGCTGTTCTACGCCGGAATGGTCCGTAAGAAGAATATTCTCGCGACCATGATGCAGTCTTTCACCATCTGCTGCATCGTCACCATCGTCTGGATGGTGGCCGGTTACAGCATCGCCTTCACCACCGGCACCGCTTACATGGGCGACTTCTCGCGCATCATGTTGCACGGCATCGCCGACCACATCGTGAAAGGCAACGACACGCAGGCCTTCGTGCTGGCCTCGGGGATCAAGGACGTGGCCGACATGGCCACGACAATTCCCGAGACCGTCTACATGATGTTCCAGATGACCTTCGCGATCATCACGCCCGCGCTGATCGCCGGAGCCTTCGCCGATCGCATGAAGTTCTCCTCCATGTGCCTGTTCATGGCGCTGTGGTCGCTGATCGTCTACGCCCCGATCGCCCATTGGGTCTGGGCGCCCTCCGGCTGGGCTTCGCAACTGGGCGTTCTCGATTTCGCCGGCGGAACGGTCGTGCACATCAACGCCGGCGTCGCCGGGCTGGTTTGCTGCCTGGTACTGGGAAAGCGCACGGGTTATCCCGACACCAACATGGCGCCGTACAACCTCGCCTACGCGGTCATCGGAGCGTCGCTGCTGTGGGTTGGCTGGTTCGGCTTCAACGCCGGCTCCGCGGTGGCGGCGAACGGGCGCGCCGGCATGGCGATGACGGTGACGCAGATCGCGACGGCCGCCGCCGCTCTGGGCTGGATGTTCGCGGAATGGATCGCCAAGGGGAAACCCTCGGTGCTCGGCGCGGCGTCGGGAGCGGTCGCCGGCCTCGTGGCCATCACACCGGCCTCCGGCTTCGTGTTGCCGGGCGGTTCTCTGGTGATCGGCGTGGTCGCGGGCGTGGGCTGTTTCTGGTCCGCCACCAGCCTCAAGCACATGCTGGGCTACGACGACAGCCTGGACGCGTTCGGCGTGCACGGCGTGGGCGGCATCATCGGCGCGTTGTTGACCGGTGTGTTTTCCTACGGCGCGCTGTCGGCGACCGACGCCAGCCCGGATGGCAGCCCAGGAGGGATGTCGCAGTTCATATTGCAGTGCGAAGGGGTGGCGTCGACCATCGTTTACTCGGGCGTCATGACATTTGTACTGCTCATGGTCGTCAAAGTCATCTTTGGACTGCGCGTCAGCGAAGACGAAGAGCGGGAAGGGCTGGATATCGCGCTGCACGGCGAGCAGGTATTCTGACCGGTCCTTCCATAAAACAGGGGCGCCTCGCGTTGGGGCGCCCCGTCGCAACAGACAAACGGTAGGAAATTTCGATATGACAACGACTGGGATAAAATTCCGGACGTGGCTGGCCGCCGCCACGTGCCTGTCCTCGGTGGTGCCCACTCTGGCGCTGGCGCAGATGACGCTGGCGCAGACGACACCGGCCCCCGCCATCGCCGAGCCCGCGGCACCCGCCGCACCGGCAGCCGACGCGCCGCCGCCCGGCTATTGGGTCGACGGCATCCATCTCTCCGCCGTTTTCGAGGCCGGCATCATCGGCAATCCCGCTGGCCCTAAATTGAATATCGGCCAGTCGTTCACGGATCATCCGAACCAGGTCCTGCTGAACCAGGTCCTGCTCGGCGCTGAGAAGAAGCTCGATCCGAAGGCGACCGGCTACGACTGGGCGTTCAAGATCTCGCTGATGTATGGCGGAGATGCGCGCTATACGCATTACCTCGGCTTGCTGGACCAGGCACTTCCGAAGGACCAGCGCGATCAGTTCGACGTGGTGGAAGCCAGCGGCACCGTGCATTTTCCGGTGACGGCATTCGAGGGTGGTCTCGACGTCAAAGCCGGCCTTTACGCCACGCCGCTCGGCGCGGAACTGATCGATCCATCGACGAACCCGTTTTACTCGCACTCCTATATCTTCAATTATGCGCTACCGTTCAAGCACACGGGCGTGCTGGCGACGGCGCATGTGACCGGCCTGGTTGACCTGTATCTGGGCGTGGATACCGGAACCAACACGACCTTCGGACCAAATGGAGAAGACAACAACTCGATCGCCGGGATCATCGGGTTCGGCCTGAATATGATGGATGGCAATCTGACGGTGTTGGCGTTGTCGCATATGGGGCCGGAGAACGCGACGCGCGCTTTGGGCTCTCTCGTGCCCGCGGCCGACGCGAACAGCTACATGCGGTATTATAACGACATCGTCGTGGTCTGGAAGCAGACCGACAAGTTGACCTGGACCGGCGAAGCTACCTGGGCGCGCGACGACTTCGGGGCCTCCGGTTTCGCCGGCAAGCCGTCGCCATCGAACGCGTTCGGCGTCGCCGGATACGGGGCATACGCCATGACCGATACGGTGACATTAAACGGGCGCCTGGAAGTCTTCCGGGACGACAACGGCTTCTTCGTCGCGGGCTTCCCGGGTAATTACGATCCCGTATACACGCAGAAAGGGATCGGCGCGCCGCTTAACACAACCTTTGGCGTGCCGGCCGCGACATACGGCGCCATCACCCTCGGTGTGACTTACAAGCCCGAGGTGCCCGCCCCGATCACCGGCCTGGCGATCCGTCCGGAAATTCGTTACGACCAGTCTCTGGGCGGCAACAATGTATTCAACCGGACCATCAACAAGACCACGGGCCTGGCGTCGTTCAAGGACTCCGGCGCCTTCACGATCGGCACCGATGTCGTTCTGACGTTCTGATCGCCTGTCTCAACAGCGGCCCTCCTTCGGTCACGCCGAAGGAGGGCCGTGTCGTTTCTCTTAACTCGCCAGCGCGAACACCGGACGTCGCGTCGCCTGCTCCTCGGCCCGCATGATTGGCGCCACGACCGAGGCCAACTTCGCCTCCGTCGCCGCCGACGCCCGGACCAGCGGCAGCCGGAGTTCGTTGGCGCACAGCGACTGGCCGGCCAACGCGGCTTTCAGCGGCACCGGATTGCTTTCCAGAAACAACGCGGCGTGCAGCGGATCGAGCAGGTCGCGCAACTCGGAGAACCGCGCGAGATCGCGGTTATCCCACGCGGCGTGCAGCAGCGCGCACAACGCCGGCGCCACGTTGGCGGTGACCGAGATGCAGCCGTTGCCGCCCATCGCCCGATACGCCGGAGCGGTGGCGTCATCGCCGCTCCATTGCATCAGCGGATCGCCGCACCGCGCCCGCAGCCGCGTGGGCCGCGACAGATCGGCGGTCGCGTCCTTCAAACCGACGATGTACTGAGCTTCATACAGCCGCGCCACGGTGTCGTCGGCGATCGCCACGCCCGAGCGCGACGGCACGTCATACAGCACGATCGGCAGATCGGTCGCGTGCGCGATGGCGCGGATATGGGCGAAAATGCCCTCCCGCGACGGCTTGACGTAAGGCGGGACCGCGCACAGCAGCGCGTCGGCCCCGGCCATCGCCGCCTCGATCCCCAGAGCGATGGAAGCGGCGGTCGACAGCGCGGTGCAACCGGCGATCACCGGAACGCGCCCGGAGGCGGCTTCGGCCACCGCGTGGACAGCGCGGGCATATTCGGACTGGGTCAGCGCCGCGGCCTCGCCGGTGCTGCCGCAGGCGACCAAAGCGGCGGTGCCCCGGACGATCTGCCGCTCGGCCATGCGGGACAGCGCGTCCCAATTGACGCGGGTGTGCCGGAACGGGGTGGCGAGCGCGGTCAACGAACCGCCAACGCCGGTGAGTGGAATACGCATGATGGGTCGCTCCTGTCAGGAGAGGGGACGAACCGGACGCGCCGCCGCGAGCACCTGACCGTGCTCCGTGGCGTGGATCGCGCTGAGGCCATGCAGCGTCAGCATCCGGCGGATCTGCGTCTGGGTGATCGCCTGTGGCCCGGTATGCAGCATCAGCCGGCCATTCGGGGTCAGCGCCCGGCGGATCGATGGCAGAGCGGTCGCCAGCCAGTCGAGCGACGGCACCCGCGGCACGATCACCAGGCTGGCGCTGTCGGCTTCCGGCCGTTCGTGCGCTCGCAGATGGGTGACGTTGGCGGCCCCCGCCCGCAGCAGGGCGCACATCAGCTCGGAGCCCGGACCGCCGAGCACGAGTATGTGGTCTTCGTCCTCAACCGCGCCGAACCAGTCGGCCGGAGCGGGTTCGAAGGGGGGAGGGTGGATACCGCCCGGCGCGAGGCGATGCGCGGCGGCGGCATGGGTGGAAAGCGTCATGGGTGGACTACTCCCGGCCAGGGGACTCGCGGACCGAAATGATCGCGTGGTCTGGCGGGTCGGAATCTCGTGGGGACCGCATAGTGTTGCGATAGCGGCCGACGCGGGCGGTTATAAATTCGGCATAGGAAATCTTCGAGGACACGCACCGGGCCTCGCGCGCGATGAGCCACGGTTTTTCCGGGCTGGTCCCAGAGCCGCTGAAATAGCAGGGCGAGCGGCCTGGCACGTTCGTGCATCGTCCCTGACACTCTTGTCCATCGTCATGATCCGGCGTCCATCGTCATGATCCGGCTGGACCGGATCATCAGCGCGAACACACCGGTGAGAGCGATGTTGGGGAGAGCGTTCGCCCGGTCGAGCCGGGTCATGACGATTGATGCACGCTGTTATACCAACCGAACGAAACACTGACCCTGGCCCAGTACGTCGTCCTGGCCCGGCTCGACCGGGCCATCGGCGGCAACACGACGTAGTGAGCGATGGCCCGATCGAGCCGGGCCACGACGTGTGTCAAGGTTTCGGACGCCTCGTATTAGCCGGATCCCGCTGTCTGTTGTCAGCGGGGCGAGACAAATGGTCATCGGCCGATGGCTGATCAGGAGATCGGCATTCGCGTCGTTCAGCCACTCAATCGAAGGCGGTCGTCCTTACCGGCCAGCGGTGCGCGGCGATCGAGGCATGGCGGATCTCGTGTCCTGGCGCATGCCGTCCATCGCGCGCCGCCAGCGGAGCACCGAGGCCACCGTAAACGATTGCTCAACCGGAACGTCCCACGGAAACGCCTCACAGATTTCCGCCAGCGTCCCCTGGGCGACGGACTCCTGGGCTCGCGCGTCATGCACCAGCGTGAGGCCAACGAACAGAGCGGTTCCGATGGCGGCGAGCGCCCGCGTCCTGCCACGTGATACCATCGACCCCTCCGCCTTGTGGTGCCGCGTGTGGCGGCACGCGAAACGCTTCAACCAGGCCGTCTCAACAGGCTGGCCTGATCATTTATCATGACATTCGTTAAGACCACCCGATCGACCCATTCTGTTGTTATACCAACCGTCCGAAACGTTGACTCTCCGTCGCCAAACCCGTCATGGCCCGGCTGGACCGGGCCATCGGCGGCACCACGACGTTGTGAGCGATGGCCCGGTCCAGCCGGGCCATGACGGGTGTCAACGTTTCGGACGGTTGGTATTATATCGAAATTACAAGAATTCCCGAACCAACCATCTCAGTCGTTCGCCGCGGCGCGGTCCCGGCCGATCACCGGCACGGCGACCTCGAACCCCCGGCGATACCATCGTCCGGTGCCCAGACGGAGCAGGGGAGCGCCCGCCACGACCCAATCGGTGCCGGACATCGTGTTCAGCAGGATGGCGTCCGCCCGCGTGATCGCGTCATGGGCCGGCCGCCCGGAAAACCGGATCACCGCCAGCATCCCGGCTTCGCGCGGCGTCACTTTTACCTTGGACGCGCGCGGCGCCGACACTTTGGACGCGCGCGGCGCCGACAGGCCAGGCGGGCCCCCGTCCGCGGTGAGGCGAACGCCGATCAGCCAGCGTCCCGGCGCGATTTGTTGTTGCTCGATCGGTCGCATCGCCCGTGGCCGGGCCATGCTTTGGTTGTCGCCATCCAGGTATTTCAGCAGTCGCCGCGACGCTGTTTCCAGCGCCGGTGCCGCGTCGCCCTTCACACAGGTTCGCGCCATCTGGCAGGCCGGCACGCGGCGGATTTCAACCGGGCCGAACGTCGTGACAATGGCTTCGTCCGATGTCTCCGGCCAAAGGCGGACGCGCCACGCGACCGGCAGCAGCCGTCCGCCAACGGTCCTGGCCGCGGCCAGCAGCTCCCCCGCGGACCAGCGATCCGTTACGCGTGACGATCCACCGTCCGCGCCCAGGATCTCCGTCTCAGAGGACACGCCCCCGAACCAGGTCAGCCCCCGGCCATGGCCCAGAGGAATGTCCACGCCTGGAACGTTCACGGCCGGGACATCGTCAACACCGAGGCCGCGCCGCCAGGGCCTGGCGCGCCTCCGCTGGGCGTGCATCCCCTGGGCGTGCATCCCCTGGGCGTGCCTCCCCTGGGCGAGCATCATATCGTCCGCCCGCGGGGGATCCGCGTATCATGCCTCGTCCAGGTGGCGGCGCGGTGGGCCAGTCCGCGTCCGGCGATCGCGAGGCAGCAAAGCGCCGGCCACAACACGCCGAAGACAAAACCGATGCTCAACAGGCGAATGAGTTGGGCATGGTGGTAGTCGAGATACCAGTTGCTCATGCCCGCCAAACTGGCCAGCGTCGCATATAAAATCCATCGCGATCGGCGGCCGCCGTCATGGAGGCGGCATTAAGAGACCGCGCGAACGCGGCTTCCCACACACGCATCGGGACAAGCCCGGGACAGCGTACGATCTTCACCTTATCTTTATGCTCGGCCCCGCGGACCCTCAGCCTCGGCCGTTTACCCTCAGTCTCGGCCGTTTACCGTCATCCTCGGCCTCGAGCCGAGGATCGCTCGCGGCACGCACCGTGGCCGATTATCAATCCTTGGCGCGCGTCCACGGATGTTCGGGTCAAGCCCGCGCAAGACGGCGGGGGACGTGCGACCTCGACAGGCGCTTATCCGCTGCGTGCGGGGTACCCTCGGCGCTCCCCCCAGGGATCCCCACGGTCAGAACATTGTGCCGCCCAACAGCGCGGCATGCTCGGCGACGGGGCCCAGAGCCAGCGCGGGCAAATAAGTCAGCCCGCCGACGATGACGATGACCCCGATCAGCAGGCCGACCCAAAGCGGCCCCGTGGTGGGCAAGGTCCCGTGCGAAGCCTCGACCCTTCGCCGTGTCGCCAGCGATCCGGCGAGCGCCAGCACCGGCACGATCACCAGGAACCGGCCGATCGTCATCCCCAGCGCCAGGGTCAGGTTGTAGAACGGCGTGTTCATCGACAAGCCGGCGAAGCCGCTGCCGTTGGTGTTCACCGCCGAGGTATAGGCATACAGCACCTCGGTGAAGCCGTGCGGGCCGGCGTTGCCCATGGCAATCAGGCCGGCGGGAATGACCACGGCGACCGCGGTGGGGAGCAGCAGCGCCGCCGGCACGGCCAGCAGCGCCAGCATGGTCAGTTTGACTTCCCGGGATTCGATCTTGTTGCCGACGTATTCCGGCGTGCGGCCGATCATCAGGCCGGCGATGAACACCGCCACCAGCGCGAACAGCAGCATGCCGAACAACCCGGAGCCGGGCCCGCCGACGATCACCTCGTCCAGCATCATGTTGGCCAGCAGCACCAGTCCGCCCAAAGGCAAATAGCTGTCGTGCATCGCGTTGACCGCGCCGGAGGAGGTCGCCGTGCCCAGTTCGGAGAACAGCGCGGAGCCGGCGGCGCCGAAGCGAATTTCCTTGCCTTCAAGATTGCCCGCGCCCTGATCGATCCCGGCTCCCGCCAGCAACGGATCGCCGCTGCCCTCGATGCCATGCAACGCCGCCGCGCCCGCGAGCAGCAGCAGCATCATCGCGGCCAGCAGGGCCCACCCCTGGCGTTCATCGCCGACCATGCGGCCGAAGGTGTTGGTGAGCGCGGCGCCCAGAAGCGGCATCAGCAGCATCGCCAACAGGTTGGTCAGCCCGTTTGGGTTTTCGAACGGATGCGCCGACTGCGCGTTGAAGAACCCGCCGCCGTCGCCGCTGAGCAGCTTGATCGCCTCCTGCGATGCCACGGGACCGAGCGGGATCGCCTGTCTCGCGCCCTCCAGCGTGGTCGTCGCGGCGGGGGCGGAGAGTGTCTGCGGCACCCCCTGCCAGGCGAAGACCAGCGACGCCAGCAGGCAAACCGGCAGCAGGACGTAAAGCGTGGCGCGTGTCGTATCGACCCAGAAATTGCCGATGGTCGTCGCGCCGCGGCGGGCGAAGCCGCGGGTCAGCGCGAGCGCCACGGCGATGCCCGCGGCGGCCGAAAGGAAGCTCTGCACCGCGATCCCGGCCATCTGCGCCAATGGACCGAGCGTCAGCTCCCCCGCGTAGGATTGCCAACTGGTGTTGGTGGCGAAGCTGATCGCGGTGTTGAGCGCCAGATCGGGCGGCACGGCGGCCTGGCCGGCCGGGTTCAGCGGCAGCCGGTCCTGCAGGCGCAGCAGCAGATACAGCAGCAGCAGGCCTGGCAGATGGTAGGTGAGGAAAGCCTGTGCATACTGGTACCAGGTCTGTTCCTCGGAGGAGCGCACCCCGGCCACCCGGTAAAGTACGGTCTCGATCGGGCGCAGCAGCGGCGTCAGGACGGTTGTCTCGCCGGCGAAAACGCGTTGCATATAACCACCAAGCGGCCGCACCGCGGCGAGCAGCAGAACCAGCCAGACCAGCAATTGCCCTATCGCGGCCGGGGTCATTTTATCGGCACATTGTCAGATGGAGCGGCACAGGCCGGCATAGGCGGCCGGAACCAGCACGGCCAGAACGATCAGAACCAGCATCGGAATGTCGGTCACGGCATCAATCCCCGGTAACGAGCGCGTGGCGGAATATTGTCGGGCGCGATGGCGATACAATGCCACTCCCCCGTGATTTCAACCCGCGGCGGTCCACTCACGCCGAATTTATCATGCGATTCGCTCAATTCTCTGGCGTGTTTCATGCCGCGTTATCCATCCCGGCACATTGATTCACGTCAACCGGTGAAAGTCGCTGGCGATCGCGGATCGTCGGCCCGATATGGAATTTATATAGCGTGCCACCTTAATCTCGCGTGCCGGCGGCGCTCGGGCCGCGCATCGAGTTGGCGATTGGATTTGAAGTCCGGGCGGGAAGGAGTGTCACGTGAATCTGCTTGATATCGCCCGCGGCGTGGGCCCACGTGGCTTCGATGACGAGGCCGTGACGAGCCGCGACTCCGGCGCGCGTTTCACGCCGGGTCAGTTCTTCCGGGAGGCTGGCACGCTGATCGCCGTTTGTCTGTCGCTGGGTTTATTGATGCGGATCCTGCTGGGATAACCGCCGCGCGGCACCGTTATTGATCCAGATCAGTGCGTATCGCGGGCGTCGCGGCGTAACCGATGCCAAAGCACGACGGTTCGATCGGGAACGGGCTCGCTCGATCGGTTCGCGCGCTAACCCGGGTTCGTGCTTTCTGGTTCCTTCGGGAAGGTCCAGTGGCGTTTGCGCGTTCGCACGCGATTTTTCACCTTCCCCCGGAAAAAAGCCTGAGTTCACGTCGTGCCTCCACGACCACTATGGAATCTATATGCCGGCCTCGCTATCTCCAGGCCGCGCCGGGGCTCCGCCCGAAACGATCGCGCTCGACCCAGGCCTGCTGCTCTGACCTAAAGCCTGATGCTCTCACAAGGAGTTTTCCCATGCTCGACATCGCCTACCTGGTGGTTGGCGCCCTCTTCCTCGGGCTTTGCGCGCTCTACGCGCTCGCCTGCGACAATCTGTGAGGGGGGCCAGGCCATGATCCTCGACTATGTGCTCGGCGCGATCGTCACCGCCGGCCTGCTCGTCTACCTCGTCTACGCCCTGATCCGCCCGGAACGTTTCTGACCGCGGACAATCTTTGAGGATGGCCTTACGATGACCTTCAACGGTTGGCTGCAGATCGCGCTTTACTGCGTGCTGCTGGTGCTACTGACCAAACCGCTCGGCGGCTACATGACCCGGGTATTCAACGGCGAGCGCACCCTGCTTTCGCCGGTGCTGCGGCCGCTGGAACGCGGGCTGTACCGCGTCAGCGGTGTCGATGAAACGCAAGAACAGCATTGGGTCACCTACGCGGTCGCCATGCTGGCGTTCAGCTTCGCCGGCTTCGTCGTGCTGTACGGGTTGCAGCGCCTGCAGTCGCTGCTGCCGTTCAATCCGCAATCGCTCGATCCGGTGTCGCCCGATCTGGCGTTCAACACCTCGGTCAGTTTCGTCACCAACACGAACTGGCAGTCTTACGTGCCCGAAACCACCATGAGCTATCTGGTGCAAATGGCCGGACTGACGGTGCATAATTTTGTCAGCGCCGCCACCGGCATCGCGCTCGCCATCGCGCTGATTCGCGGTTTCGCGCGGGCCTCGATGCAGACCATCGGCAATTTCTGGGTCGATATGACCCGCTGCACGCTGTACGTGCTGCTGCCGATCTCCATCGTGGGCGCGCTGGTGTTCGTGGCGCTCGGCATGCCGCAGAACCTGAACGCCTATACCGAGGCGACGACGCTGGAAGGCGCCAAACAGGTGATCGCGCAGGGGCCGGTCGCCTCCCAGGAAGTGATCAAGATGCTGGGGACGAATGGTGGTGGCTTCTTCAACGCCAACTCCGCGCATCCGTTCGAGAACCCCGGCGCGCTGAGCAACCTGATCCAGATCCTGCTGATCTTCTCGCTGGGCGCGGCGTTGACCAATGTGTTTGGCCGCATGGTCGGCAGTCAGCGCCAGGGGTGGGCGATTTTCGGCGTCATGTTCGTGCTGTTTTTCGCCGGAACGGCGACGGCGTACTGGGCTGAATCCGCGGGCAATCCGGCGTTCGCCGCGTTGCATATCGATCAGGCCGCGTCCGCGCTGCAAAGCGGCGGCAACATGGAGGGCAAAGAGGTTCGCTTCGGTATCGCCCAGTCCACGCTGTTCACCACGATCACCACCGACGCGTCCTGTGGCGCGGTCAACAACATGCACGACAGCCTGCTGCCGCTCGCCGGCATGGTCCCCATGGTAAACATCATGCTGGGCGAGATCATCTTCGGCGGCGTCGGCTCCGGCCTTTACGGCATGTTGCTGTTCGTCATCGTGGCGATGTTCGTGGCCGGACTGATGGTCGGCCGCACGCCGGAATATCTCGGCAAGAAGCTGGAAGCGAAGGAGGTCAAGATGGCCATGCTCGGCATCCTGATCCTGCCGCTGTCCATGCTCGGCTTCACCGCGCTGGCGGTAGCGTTGCCAGTTGGCACGGGGGCGCTGAACAACGCCGGACCACATGGGTTCAGTGAGGCGTTGTATGCCTACGTTTCCGCCACCGGCAATAACGGCAGCGCCTTCGCCGGTCTTTCCGCCAACGTGCCGTTCTGGAACGCCACGCTTGGTCTGGCGATGTTCATGGGCCGCTTCCTGATGATCATTCCGATGCTGGCGATCGCCGGATCTCTGGTGCGCAAGAAAATCGTTCCGGTATCGGCGGGCACCTTCCCGACCGATGGCGGATTGTTCGTCGGCCTGGTGGTGGGCGTGATCCTGATCACCGGCGGCCTGACTTTCCTTCCCTCACTCGCCCTTGGTCCCATCGTCGAACATCTGGCGATGCACGCGGGCACTCTTTACGACACAGGCAGCTAACATGGACAGCAGAACCAACAAGCGCGGCGCTTCGTCCACCATGCTGGACCCCGCGATTCTCGGCCCGGCGATCGGTCAGTCATTTCGGAAACTCGACCCGCGGCTGATGATCCGCAACCCGGTGATGTTCGTGGTCGAGGTTGTCGCCGCGTTCACCACGATCATCTTCCTGCGCGATCTGGTCACGCATGGGGAATATCTGAGCTTCACCTTCCAGATCATTCTCTGGCTGTGGATCACCGTGCTGTTCGCCAACTTCGCCGAGGCCGTGGCGGAAGGTCGCGGCAAGGCGCAGGCGGCGACCTTGCGCAAGGCGCGGACCGAAACGCTGGCGAAACGCCTGGCCGACGTGACCGCCACGCGCTACGAGGAAGTCGCCGCGCCGGACCTGAAACAGGGCGATATCGTCCTGGTCGAGACGGGCGATCTGATCCCGAGCGACGGCGAGGTCATCGAGGGCATCGCCTCGGTCGATGAATCCGCCATCACCGGCGAGTCCGCTCCGGTGATCCGCGAGTCCGGCGGCGACCGCTCGGCCGTCACCGGCGGCACGCGTGTGCTGTCCGACCAGATCAAGGTGCGCATCACGGCGGCGCAGGGTTCGACGTTCCTGGATCGCATGATCGCGTTGGTTGAGGGCGCGGAACGGCAGAAGACGCCGAACGAGATCGCGCTGAACATTCTGCTCGCCGGGTTGTCGCTGATCTTCGTCTTCGCGGTGGTGACGATCCCCAGTTTCGCGGCTTACGCGGGCGGTTCGCTTTCCGTGGTCATTCTGGTCGCGCTGTTCGTCGCGCTGATCCCGACCACGATCGGAGCGCTGCTGTCGGCGATCGGCATCGCCGGCATGGACCGTCTGGTGCGCTTCAACGTGCTGGCGATGTCCGGCCGCGCGGTGGAAGCGGCGGGCGACGTCGATACGCTGTTGCTGGACAAGACCGGCACCATCACGCTCGGCAACCGCCAGGCGACCGAGTTCATGGCGCTCAGCGGCGTCAACCCGGAAGAACTGGCGGACGCGGCGCAGTTGTCGTCGCTGCCGGACGAAACGCCGGAGGGCCGCTCGATCGTCGTGCTGGCGAAAGAGAAATATGCCATTCGCGGGCGGGAGATGGCGCCCATGGGCGCGCATTTCATTCCGTTCTCGGCGCACACGCGGCTGTCTGGCATCGACTTCGATGGCGCCTCGATCCGCAAAGGCGCGGTCGACGCGGTGCTGGCCTGGTCGCTCTCGATGGATGACGCGGCGGGGAAAAACGGCGGGGTCACCGCGTTGCGTAGCGGCGTCACCGACGCGGCGGTGCGCGAGTTGAACGCCAAGGCCGAAACGATCGCCAAGGCCGGCGGCACGCCGCTGGCGGTGGCGAAAGACGGCCGGCTTCTGGGCGTCATCTACCTGAAGGACATCGTCAAGGGTGGTATTCGCGAACGCTTCGCGGAGCTGCGCCGGATGGGCATCCGCACCGTGATGATCACCGGCGACAACGCGCTGACGGCGGCGGCCATCGCGGCCGAGGCCGGCGTCGACGACTTCCTGGCGCAGGCCACGCCCGAGGCGAAGTTGAAGCTGATCCGCGACGAGCAGGCGCAGGGCAAACTGGTCGCCATGTGCGGCGACGGCACCAACGACGCGCCGGCCCTGGCGCAGGCCGATGTCGGCGTGGCGATGAACACCGGCACCATGGCGGCGCGCGAGGCCGGCAACATGGTCGATCTGGACAGCGATCCGACCAAGCTGATCGAAATCGTCGAGATCGGCAAGCAACTGCTGATGACCCGCGGCGCGCTGACCACGTTCTCCATCGCCAACGACGTGGCGAAGTATTTCGCCATGATCCCGGCGATGTTCATCGCGTTCTACCCGCAGTTGAACGCACTGAACGTGATGCATCTGAGCAACCCGCGCAGCGCCATTCTGTCGGCGATCATCTTCAACGCCCTGATCATCGTCGCGCTGATCCCGCTGGCGTTGAAGGGCATTACCTACCGTCCGATCGGGGCCGCCGCGCTGCTGCGGCGCAACCTGGTGATCTATGGGCTGGGTGGCATCCTGGCGCCGTTCATCGGCATCAAGGCCATCGACCTGATCGTCAGCGCCATCGGCCTCGCTTAAACCTGGGATCTTAAAGGACCCACCACGATGTTAAAACAAATCCGTCCCGCCATCGTGATGATCGTCGGCATGACCATCATCACCGGCCTTATCTATCCGCTGGCCATCACCGGGATCGCGCAGGGCCTGTTCCATCATCAGGCCAACGGCAGCCTGATCGAGCAAAACGGCAAAGTGATCGGCTCCGAACTGATTGGCCAGAACTTCGCGAGTGAAAAATATTTCCACGGCCGGCCGTCAGCCACGACGGACACCGATCCGAACGACGCGACGAAGACCGTGCCGGCGCCATACAACGCGGCCAATTCGGGCGGCTCCAATCTGGGGCCGACATCGAAGACGCTGGTCGATCGGGTGAAGGACGACGCGGCCAAACTCGCGGCGGAAAACCCCAACGCGCCGGTGCCGGTGGATCTGGTGACCACGTCGGCCAGCGGGCTCGACCCCGACATTTCGCCGGCGGCGGCGCTGTTTCAGGTGCCCAGGGTGGCGAAGGCGAGGGGGGTGGCGGAGGATGCGGTGAGGAGGCTGGTGGAGGATCATATCGCCGGGCGGATCGCCGGCGTCATCGGCGAGCCGCATGTCAACGTGCTGATGCTCAATCTGGCGCTGGACGCGATGGCGCCTCCCCGTCATGGCCCGGCATGACCCCATATGCATCAAGGTGAGGCTGGCGAAGGGAAAACCTTCCCCCAAACGTCATCCTCGGGCTCGACCCGAGGATCGGCCCGCTCAGGCACCTTGCCCGACTTTTAACGTCCTTGGCGGGGTCGAGAGATCCTCGGGTCGAGCCCGAGGATGACGGGAAAAGGCGGTCATT